>LLEN01000033.1_pt1 | contig 27739 bp, 22 predicted proteins | sample 595881 | NCBI WGS metagenome assembly LLEN01 (sample SAMN02919314, study PRJNA255460) | bioreactor metagenome | biome: chemostat; feature: culture 2012_10.3; material: sediment; isolation source: day86 10degC chemostat 2012 inoculated with Wadden Sea sediment taken from... | place: Germany: Bremen ...
TCAGGACGTGACCGTGACCATCACCGGCACCAACGATGCGCCGGTTATCCATCATCCTGATATGGGTAGCGATACCTGGATACATCATGCTTATACTGAAGGCTCTGGAAAACAAGCAATCTTCAGCGGAGTCTCTGTTACCGATATTGATAGTGCCAATCTGTCCAGGGCCGTAATAAGCCTCACCTCACCAACAGAGAAAGAGGGTGAATTGCAGAACGGTTATGATCCTGACCATGACAGCCTGATTCTGCCGTCAGAGCTGGCTGACCAATTTGTATTTACCTACAGTGAGTTCCCGGATGCGAACGGCAATCCAACCGCTTATTGGACCTTGGCGGTCAAAGGCGGTGGTAGTCTGCCTAAGGCTGATTTTGATGCGGCCCTGAATGCACTTCAGTATGAAAATACTGCTGATGAGCCGATGGGTGTTAATGGTGCCAAGTCTTTTGGCCTGGATGTTTTTGATGAGCACGGCGCCAGCAGTAACCGCCTGTCGGTGGATCTTGATTTGTTAAACACAAATGAAGGCCCTGAATTTATCAGTGGAATTAACAATTCTCATGGTTTGGATAGTGAAGGTCAGGCTGATGTGGATAACTACCACTTTGTGGTAAATGAAAATTCTGCAGGTGCCGAGGTCGGTCAGGTCTCTGCCTTCGATCCTGATGCGGGGGACAAGTCGAGCTATACACTGACCAACCATACGGATCTGTTTGAAATCAACAGTGAGACAGGGATGATCAGCCTCAAAGATGGTGTTTCTTTGGATCATGAAGCTCTTGATAGCTACACCTTAAATGTTGAGGTCAGTGATGTCGACGGCCTGAAAGACACGGCGACAGTTGAAGTGTCTGTTAGTGATGTAAATGAAGCGCCAGATGCGGTTCAAGATCAGGGCATTATAATTGAGACGAAAACCCTGGATGAAACCAATTGGGATACAAGTGGCGATATTAAAGTTGACTACTATGTGATTGATACTACAACTGGTGAGAAAGTTGCAGATGCAACGAAAGCGGACTTCACTGGTGAAGGTTCTCATGAGTATGGTGTTAGTTCCGAATTGGATAATACTCAGTCAAATCCACCGGAAAACTGGACTAAGCAGTTAGCACATGTCGATGGTAAAAGTGAAGCGATGAGCTTTAGCTTTGAAGGCAACCAGCTCTCCAACCATGTTGATGTTTCTATCGGAAACCTATGGAAAGCCTGGGAGCACGAGCAGGGAGTATGGAAGGCATATTACCAAGGAAGCTTGGTTGCGACTGGTGTGTTTGATCGTAGCGATCTTGGTCCTGCAGAATCGGGCGGCAATGATCATCGTGTCTTAGGCATTGATACCGGAAATCAGTATTTTGACAATATTGAGTTTTCAGCGATTGAATACGGTGATGGTGTTCAGGGCTCGGATAGTTCAGATTATTTCATTACTAAAGTTGAAGCAAAACTAACAACGTTCGATCAGTCGTTTCAGACCCATGAAACAGGTTCGTTGGCAATTGATGTACTCGGTAATGATACCGATCCTGAAAATGACCAACTGACAATTATTGATTATCCGAAAGAGAGTTACGTCACTCTACAGGATGGCAAGCTGGTATTTGATGCGGCCGAGTACATGAAAACACTGGCGGCTGATGAGCAGGATTTGAAAGCCGGTGAAGTCAGAAATGTAGAGTTTGAATATACCATTGAAGACGATCATGGTTTAACCGACACGGCCAAAGTGACGGTAACCTTGATTGGCGAAACTATTGCGCTTAATGACGGTAATGCAATATTGCATGAGTCTGGCTTGGCAACGGACAGTAGTGAGCATGTCGAAGGTCAGCTAACCGCTGATCTGGGCTCGGCTGAAACGGCAGAATATCACTTTGACGCTGATCAGAGTTTTAACGGATTGACCAGCGGTGGCCAGGAATTGCATTACGAAGTTAGCAGCGATGGTCATACCCTAAAAGGTTATGTTGGGGAAGGTGGCAATCGGGTTGAAGTGCTGGATGCTACTATTGATGGCGGTACAGGTAGTTACGATATTAAGCTGCTTACGCCGCTTGATCATCAGCAGCAGGGACAGGATGAATTAACTCTTGATCTGAATGTTACCCTGACTGCGGGAGCCCAGACTGATAGTGCAGTATTGCATGTGGGTGTTGTCGATACCGTGCCAGAAGCGACGTCACAACATCATACGATTTCTGATATTCAGCCGCAGTCTAACTCCGTAGTGATAGCTCTGGATCTGTCCGATTCGATGGGCGATAAGGTTACCGGGCCGAATGGAGAGGAGATAACCCGCTGGCAACTGGCCCAAGACTCAATTAAGGCGATGTTCGAGAAATATGATGAGCAGGGGGACGTGCAGTTCAAGATCACTACTTTTGCAGGTCGACCGGAGAGTCAAACCTCGGACTGGATCAGTTCCACTGCCGAACTTGAAGGCTTCTTTAATGGGATTTCTCCTTTTGGCCCGACTCCTTACTATAAGGCGCTGGATCAGTTGGGTGAGCTCTTGGACGACGTGAACAGTCAGCAGGTGATGGCGGGCTCCGACAGTCAGTTCTACTTTATTTCCGACGGTAAACCAACGGACTTCAGATATGATGACTGGACAAAGTTTCAGGATAATCGCAATACAATGATGGCAGGGCTTGACCCTGAGGATGTAGGCGGCCAAGTCCGTTACGATAATCTGTTGCGCGGTTATCCGCCGACTGAGGCAGAGCAGAAGCTTATGCTGGAAAGTGCAATGGAGAAGGAACTGACTGATCATAACCAACCGTTTGATAATATTTGGTCTCTTGGGGTCGGCAGTGGTGCATCACTCGAATATCTAACACCGCTGGCTACCGATAAAGGTTCGCTATCGCCGTAGAAGATGATGCAAAGTTTGCTGACGTTCTTATTACTTCAGTTCCCGGTCAGCTTCAGGATGCAATTAGCTCTGTACATGGCGCAGAAGCGCAATGGGTAGAAACACTTCGCGTCGGAGATGATACTTATCAGTTTGATAAGGAATCTGGTACGGTTTCAAAATTAAATGCTGATGGTTCTAAGTTACAAGTATCTGATACGTCTCTACTTTCAGTGGAAACAGATTCAGGTCGCTTGGTTATGAACTTTGAAACTGGTAAGTATGACTATCAGGCGAAGAATGTTACTGGTAACCAGCAGGATAAGTTCGATGTAACACTGATCGATGCAGATGGTGACGAGGTTAATAGCCAGATAGTTATTGATGTGCTGGATCGCGCTCCTGAATTTATCAGTCCGGACGATGCCAACCAGCAACACGGCACTGATGCTTCCGGAATGCCAACAGACGATAGCTTCAGCTTCGATGTTGCTGAGTTAGAGTCCGGCGTGATGGTGGGTAAAGTCGACGCTTTTGACCCTGATAGTGACGATAAACTGAGCTATGCGTTGGCTAGCGGTGATGCTGATAAGTTCGAGATTAACTCGAGTACTGGCGAGATCTGGCTGAAAGATGGTGTTGAGCTTGACTATGATCAGCAGCAACAGTACCAGCTGAAAGTTGAGGTGAGCGATGGCAGCGATAGGGATTTTGCGGATGTAACGGTAAATGTTAGTGAAAACCACGCACCCGAAAGCCTGCCTGTTCACGCTATGCCGAGGTTCAGGAGCAGCCAATCAACAAGATCACGGTGGTGTTTGATTCTTCCTCAAGCATGGTATACACCTTTGATGGCACTAAAACAGGTTCAGATACACCTGAGCTGAGACTTGAGTCTCGTGCTTACCAGGCGGCTGAAGCATTGCATGACATGGTCAGCAAAATGATCGATGAAGGCGGGTCATCCAATACATATATTCGACTGGTTCAGTTTGGTGGTATCACAGAAAAACAAGGCTGGTATGATCTTGCTACTGTCCAGTATTTAAGTAAGCCGCCGGAACTGGGCGATCGCGATCCGATGGATTTGAGCTATCGGAATGAGCTAAATACTTATATGAATCGTTGGTGCTGGACTGAAGATAAAGGTTGAATACCGACTACGCCAAGGCGATGGAAAGTGTGATGCAACCTGACGATACAAACGACCTCGTCTATCCATGGCAAAGTGAATATGACGAGAACGGTGATGTCATCTGGGATCCTGTTGAACTTCCCGTCGAGAGTGTAGACACTATCTTTTTCATGTCCGACGGTGCGCCTAACCCCAAAGAGGGCTCGGTAGCTGAGGGCGATCTTAATGAGCGTTGGCAGCAATATGTTGTGGACAACAACGCTAAGGTCTATGGCATAGGTATCGCGACCGAAGGCAATGAAAAGGTGGATGAAGCATTACACCAGATCAGCGATGAAGTGGTATATGTTGGTTCGGGAGATGATCTATCCCACTACCTGAACCATTTTTCGCCAGAGCCAGTGGCCGGTGAGTTGTTGGCAGGCAGCATGATGCGGACTCTGACGCGTTGACGGTATCTCTTAATGCCAATGACTTCTCCTTGCTTGGTGCAGATCAGCATGGCGCTGATGTCAACGAACCGTTGGTAACTGATACTCAGCTTATTGAAGGTAAGCTGAATGTAACAACCGTATTCGGAACATTGGAAGTTGCTGCCAATGGTAGTTACAGCTTTACTCAGAGTGAGACTTCACCGCTGACTGACGGACAGCAGGCTGATCTTAAGTTTTTGTTTGAAGTTCAGGATGGCAAGGGCGGCATCAGCGACAACGTCTTCACACTGACGTTGACTGGCGGAACCGGTGGTGATAGCAAGCCGATAGAGATCGAGCAGAATGCACAAAGCGGTGATGAGCTGGCTAATATTCTGACTGGTACCGACAATGACGACATTCTGCTGGGTCAAGGTGGTGAGGATACCCTCGATGGTGGTGTTGGCAATGATATTCTAGTTGGCGGCAGCGGTGACGATACCCTAATAGGTGGATTGGGTGATGATATTCTGACTGGCGGTGAAGGCAGTGATATATTTACCTGGCATACCTCATCGCTGGGAGATACAACGCAGAATGATGTGATCACTGATTTTCAGTTGGAAACCGATAAGCTTGATTTGAAGGATATTTTGCCTGACATTGCAGAAGAGAATCTAGATATGAATGCATTGCTTGGTCATCTCGAAGCGGGTGTGAACGAAGATGGTAACGTTAATCTGACGATAACCGAGGACTCAGGCCAACAGCAAAATATTCTGCTGGATAATGTCGATCTCTCGGCGTTGAGTTTAGATACTGGTGCATCTTCAAGTGATATTGTTAATCAGCTATTCCAGCATCAGGCGTTTAAAACCGATTAATCTTTGTTATTTATAGTTGAAAGCTAAATAGGCATGATAGAAGCCAGCAATCACTGATTGCTGGCTTTCTTTTTGGTTATTTCAATCGGCAGGTAATAGTTGCATCTGAGGGCATAATAAAGCCGCAAGAAGCGGCTTTTGATATTTGGCGTTGCAGGACAGGGTGTTAAAACGGATACCAGAATAGCTGCATTGACTGGTAGCGGTTTACAAAACCTAGAATGAGTACCGAGGCAATAATGGCCAACACCATAAAGTCAGCTTTTGCCATTGGTTTGAGGCTATACCATGAGCGCTTATTGTTGCGACCAAAGCCACGTAATGTCATCGCACTGGAAATGACGTCAGCGCGATCCAGACTTGAGAAAATCAGTGGGCCTAGGATCTTGGCGACATTCTTAATGCGAGTCAGTACAGGAGCGTTTTTGGAGATATCGACCCCGCGTGCCTGCTGGGCATGCATAATATTCACGAAATCTTTCGTTACTTCCGGCAGGTAGCGTAATGTCAGGCTTACAGCATAGGCAATGCGGTAGGGCACTCCAAGCTTATTCAGACTGGCTGAAAACTCGGTAGGGTGGGTCGTAAATACAAACACCAGGCGATCGGGAACATGCTGAAATATTTAAGTGTTACAGTCAGCAGGTAGAACAGTGTTTCTGTGGTGACAGAATAATCCCCGGCCATGGCCACAAGTACTGTTTTGCTACCCATGTACTCTACGCCCTGCTGTGGAGCGATCAGGTACATAAACAAGGCATTCATCAGCAAGACTGATGTCGTGCCGATCATCAGTGGCTTGTAGGTTACAAACGGGACTCTGCTTAGCTTCAGCAAGCCGAAACCAACCAGGATCAAACCGCAAATGACTCGGAGGTCAAACGTAATGAGCACCATGGTCACCCAGCCCATGAACATGATGAACTTGGTGATACCGTTTAGTGCGTGCAAAGGTGAGCCGGTATTGGCGTAGCTGATACCAAATTTGATTTTATTTGTTTTCATGCGGTTTTATTTGCCTCATGGTTGATGAAGCAACGGATAAAGTTGTCGATACGTTCGATACCCAGCTCTTCTGCCATGGTATAAAGGCTGGTTACCGTTAAGTTGGCCTGTTCCAATAACGTTGGTTGGCTGAAAATTGTATGGACAGGTTGGTCGGCCAGCAACTGACTATCTGCAATGACAACAGCGCGGTCGGTATATTCCAGCACCAAATGCATGTCATGCGAAATGATCAGGATAGTAATCCCAAGTTTCTGGTTAAGCTCGCGAATGAAGGTCATCATTGCCGTGTAATGGTGGTAGTCCTGACCGGCAGTGGGTTCATCGAGAATAAGCAGTTCAGGTTCCAGCACTAAGATAGTCGCAATGGTAACCCGCTTTTTCTGGCCGTAGCTCAAGGCTTCAATTGGCCAGTGGCGATATTTCCCCAGACCGCAAAGTTCCAGTATTTCATTAACCTTCTTCTCGACTATCTGTTCCGGTACGTTGCGGTTGCGAAGTCCCGAGGCGATTTCATCAAAAATCATATGATGAGAGATCATATGATTAGGGTTTTGCAGTACGACTCCGATGTTCTGGCTACGCTCGAAAATAGAACTCTCTTTAAGATCACGGCCATCAAACTCAATGCTGCCATTGTCAGGGTCGAGCACTCCCATGATTAAACGGGTAATGGTAGATTTTCCAGAGCCGTTCTTTCCTAAGATCGAAACGAACTCACCTTTATTGACGGCAAAGCTGACATCATCCAGAGTCTTGCGTTGGCCGTCGTAAGAGTAGCTGAGGTTGTTAACCGTGAGAAGTGGCTTGGTTGTGTCAGTCTGGTTAGTGACTTCCCCTTGCTGATACCAGTTAAGTAACTGGGACTTGAAACTATTCAGGCCAAGTGTCGACAGGTGAGCGGGTTTATCCGCAACTGTTACTTCGCATCCTGCAGCTTTCAGTGCTGAAAGATAGAGAGGCTCTCTGATCCCATGCTGGTTAGTAACGGGCTGGCCAGCAATTCGTCTGGTGTCATGTTGGCGACAATCTCGCCGCGTTCCATCAAGATAACTCGGTCGACATTGCGATGAAGCACATCCTCGAGGCGGTGCTCGATAATAATGACCGTTTTGCCGGTCTCTTGCTGTAGCTGATCGATGATCTCGATGGTTGCTTTGCCAGTTTTTGGATCGAGGCTTGCCAGTGGTTCATCAAACAGCAAGATATCGACGTCATCCACCATGACACCAGCCAGAGATACTCGTTGCTTCTGACCACCGCTGAGATCGAACGGAGACAGGTGAAGCATTTGGTCCAAATCTACCATTTCCGCTGTCTGCTTGACGATACTGTGCATCTCGCCTTGCTCGACCATCTGGTTTTCAAGTGCAAAGGCGATATCCTCACCAATACTCAAGCCAACAAACTGGCCATCGGTATCTTGGAGAACAGTGCCAACCATATTGGTACATTGGTGAAGATCTATGTTGCGGGTGTCATGTCCATTGATAGACAGGCGACCGGTTATATCGCCTTTGACAGCAAATGGGATGAGTCCGTTAAGGCACTGGCCAAGTGTAGATTTACCGCTACCGCTAGGGCCAATGATGACAACCTTCTCACCCTTCTCGATCGTCAGATTGATGTTTTTTTTAGGGTCGGCTTTTCTAACGCCCAATATTTGAACGAGAAATTAGAAAACTCAATTGTCATGCTTTAATAAGCCTCTTTCAGGTTGTAGCTTTGCTGCTTTCGCTTGGCAACGGCAGTCAGAATAAAATGGCCGACGACGGCAATGAGGAGTGTGTTTCCGGCTGCAATGATCGTGAGCTGAGCCAGAACTTTGGTAAACGGTTCAGCGTAAAGGACGGCATCAAGGAAAGCTGAACACCCATACCCGAGTACATTGCCAGCAAAGGCAAGAACGACGAATAGGGTAAAATCTAGTTTGGAAAATTGGCCTTTTTCCAGACGCTCTTTGGTGATTTTCGGATACAGGCCTATCAGCATGCCGACAATACCAGAACCCAGAACCCAGGTGATCCACACGCCCCAGCCGGCAAATAAATCCGTCACCCAGTGACCGATGAAGCCGACCAGGAAGCCGACGAGCGGTCCAAATAGTACGCTGAATAAAGCCAGTACAGCCATAGCCGGCTTTAGCGTAGTGTTAGCAAAAACCGGGATACCAAACATAGGCAAGCCGCCTATACCGTATAACGCTGCGCCGATGGCAATAAGAACAACAGTCTTGGCAGAAAGATTCATGACATAACCTTTAATTTACTCTTTATGGGTATTTTCATTGTCATGTCCACCTGAAAAGCTCTTATAGAGACAGGCGGCCGCGATGCCAATCGATAGGAACAATAAAACACACCTATAAAGTGTGTTGGGCCTATGCGTAAATATCCTTATTTGAGCAAGAGCGGTTATGTGGGTAGACATAATCGGCGGCAATAATACATGAAGCCCACCGAGAAAGGAAAGCCTTACATCTAGACGTCTAAATATTGAACGCCTAGTAGGTGTTTGAACCAGCACGTAATAATAGTGACTATTTTTGTCTGGATTCGGTGAGATTTGATGTGGTATCGCGTTGTGGTGTTTATCAATAGAAGAAGCTTTCCGGATTCTGTATAGATAACGTGACAGCTCAATCGCAAAAGTGATACAGATTTTACTTTATGCGATCAACAGGCCAGTGTCGGTGATCTTTTTATTAGGCGTAATAAGCTAAAATTGTACTGATTATTAGGCATTGATGTTATTTTTATTCTAGCACATTATTTTATTTAACCTTTCTATAAGGTCTGGATATGAAAAGGAATAATTGTTGTTTGTTTGAAAATTATTCACAGTAATCCGGATTGTTCCTATACCTTATAGTGTGATCAGTGATACTTTGCTATTACGAACATACTCATTAAAGTTACTGAAAGTCTAATTTTCTGGTTAATAGATAACCATCTGGATATATTGAATTTTATACTTTATTTTTTTTGCATATATGGTAAATACTGCTCTACAGCATGATTGAGTTTCAAACTTGCAAAAAAAACAGTATTAGAGCCCATTTTGTCAAGCTATAACTTGGAGGTAAACTTTGCACTGATACACAGAAACAGCATCAGTTCAGATTTCAAGTTAGGGTAAAATTGGGTAAGATCAGTAATAGCTATCCCGCCAATTCCGGCTGGGTGCAGAGCCAAATCATATTGGAGATACAGCTTGATTAATGTATTCCTTGTAGATGATCACGAACTGGTTCGCACAGGGATCCGACGTCTTCTTGAAGACGTCCGTGGTATTAAAGTGGTAGGGGAAGCGACAGTGGTGAGGAAGCCGTAAAATGGTGCCGTGGAGAACATGCGGACATCATTCTTATGGACATGAATATGCCTGGGATCGGTGGCCTTGAAGCGACGCGCAAGATTTTACGCTTTAATCCCGATGTCAAGATTATCGTTTTAACAATTCATACCGAGAATCCGTTCCCGACGAAAGTCATGCAAGCGGGGGCTGCTGGTTACCTGACCAAAGGAGCCGGTCCGGATGAGATGGTCAATGCGATCCGTATGGTCAATAGTGGCCAGCGCTATATATCCCCTGAAATTGCACAACAAATGGCACTAAGCCAGTTTGCACCAGATTCTGAGAACCCTTTTAAAGATCTTTCTGAGCGTGAGTTGCAGATCATGATGATGATCACCAAAGGCCAGAAGGTCACTGAGATTTCTGAGCAGCTGAATCTAAGCCCTAAAACGGTTAACAGTTATCGCTATCGTTTGTTCAACAAACTGGACATCAATGGCGACGTAGAGCTGACCCACCTCGCAATTCGTCATGGAATGTTAGACACAGAGACGTTGTAGTGTCCGAACTTTTTGACGAAAAAAAAGCTTTGATTCAATAAGCTTTCTGAAAACTGTTACTCATCAGCCTGGCGTATACCGAATGTACGATGGGGCTGATGAGGTTATCTATGTCGGTAAAGCCAAAGATCTGAAAAAGCGTTTGTCTAGTTATTTCCGAACCAATGTCGCGGGAGAGAAAACCCGCGCCTTGGTGAAGAATATACGCAAAGTGGATGTCACCGTGACCCACACTGAGACAGAAGCGCTGATCCTCGAGCACAACTACATTAAATTGTATTTGCCCAAGTACAATGTTCTGCTGCGCGATGATAAGTCCTATCCTTATATTTTTCTCAGCGCCAGTGCCCATCCTCGTTTAACGACTCACCGCGGTGTGAAGAAACGTAAAGGGGAGTACTTTGGCCCTTATCCTGATTCGGGGGCTGTGCGCGAAAGCCTTCACTTGCTGCAAAAGATATTTCCCGTCCGTCAGTGTGAAGATTCTGTTTATGCCAACCGTAGCCGCCCGTGTCTGATGTATCAGATTGGGCGCTGTCTTGGCCCGTGCGTCAAGGGGCTGGTTAGCGAGGAAGACTATAAAGAGCAGGTGAATTTTGTCCGTCTGTTTTTGCAGGGTAAAGATCGCCAGGTCATTGCCTCTATGGTTGAAAAAAAATGGAGTTGGCAAGTCAGCAGCTGGCCTTTGAAAAAGCGGCTACCTATCGCGATCAAATTCAAGCTTTGCGGCGGGTTCAGGAGCAACAGTTTGTCAGCCATGACAGCAATGATGATATGGATGTTATCGGCATTGCCCACGAGAGGGGAATGGCTTGTGTCCATGCGCTGTATATTCGTCAGGGCAAGATCCTTGGCAGTCGAAGCTATTTTCCCAAAATGCCCAGCGACGCAGAGCTGACAGAAGTACTATCAAGTTTTATCAGCCAGTTTTACCTTAATCAGGCCGAAGGGCGAGTTATTCCCGCTGTGATTTTGCTTGGCGCCGATTTAGGCGAAGAAAAAAAACCTTGATCTCAGACACGCTGACAGAGCTGGCAGGCCGTAAAGTTGAGCTGAGAACACAGTCTCGCGGTAACCGTGCCCGCTATCAAAAGCTAGCGCAAACTAACGCCAATACTGCACTAACCAGTAAGCTGAATCATAAAATGACGATTCAGCAGCGCTTTTCGGCACTGAGCAAAGCTCTGGAACTAACCACCCTCGATCGGATGGAATGTTTTGATATCAGCCATACCATGGGGGAGAAAACTGTCGCGTCCTGCGTGGTGTTCAACCAGGATGGACCGTTAAAACAGGAGTATCGCCGTTACAACATTACCGGAATAACTGGTGGGGATGATTATGCCGCGATGGCACAAGCTCTCGCACGAAGGTATGGAAAACAATTAGATCCAGATAAGATTCCCGACATTATTTTCATTGATGGGGGTAGAGGTCAGCTCTCAAGAGCGTATGATGTAGTTAATCCGCTGATGAATGAGTGGCCGAAGCCGTCAATGTTGGTGGGTGTTGCAAAGGGAACAACACGTAAACCTGGGCTGGAAACCCTACTTCTAGTGACTGGGGAGGAGTTCTCGATGCCGTCGGATTCACCGGCTTTGCATTTGATCCAGCATATTCGTGATGAAAGTCATAATCATGCAATTAGCGGTCACCGTGCTCAGCGAGCAAAGGTCAGAAAACGTAGTGCATTGGAAGATGTTGAAGCATCGGTCCGAAGCGTCGCCAGGCACTATTGAAATATATGGGTGGTCTACAAGAATTAAAAAGAGCCAGTAGAGAAGAAATCGCCAAGGTTCCCGGTATCAGTAAGTCCTTGGCTGAGAAAATTTATGACGCATTGCAACATAGCTAGCTTTGCGGCACCCTAATAAAGTCAATCATAAGAACTAATAATTATGCGTTTAACGATTCCAAACATCCTCAGCTTCATCCGGCTATTGCTTATCCCGTTTTTTTTGTGGTCACATTCTATCTGCCTTACACTTGGGCACCGTTTGCAACCGCACTTATCTTCTTTGTTGCCGGATTAACTGACTGGTTTGATGGTTACCTTGCTCGCAAGCTTAACCAGACAACCCGCTTTGGAGCCTTCATTGACCCGGTTGCCGACAAGGTGATGGTGGCAACAGCCATGGTATTGGTTGTTGAGGATTATCATTCTCTTTGGGTAACGATCCCTGCTGTGACAATGATTGGTCGTGAGATTATTATTTCTGCATTGCGTGAGTGGATGGCTGAGTTGGGCAAGCGCTCTAGCGTCGCGGTATCCTGGTTGGCAAGGTGAAAACCGGTTCACAGATGTTTTCTCTACTTGTTCTGCTATGGCACCCAACCGAGTGGTTAGTCTGGGTCGGCTATATTGCCCTTTATGTTGCAATGGTGCTGACATATTGGTCGATGTATATTTACTTGAAAGCAGCAAAAGACGATTTGCTGAACTCAGAAGATATCTGATAGAACGTGAAAATTTTGTAGAAAAGCGGCTTTTAGAGCCGCTTTTTTTTCTTTTGGTGGAAATTAAAGCAAACAGTTCCACTTTCTCATTTTTTTTCCGTGACAGTTTCGATGGATTCTGTAGAATGGCGCCCATACCAACTAGGGCTAGTCTCTAACGGTAGAAATAATAAGTAACAACAAAATAAGGCGCGTTGGCAGAGTGGCTATGCAGCGGATTGCAAATCCGTGTACCTCGGTTCGACTCCGGGACGCGCCTCCATTTCATTCTGATGAAATGTTATTAGACCAGCTTAGAGCTGGTTTTTTTTGTATCTGCTATTTGGCTCCCTCAGCTTCTTACCTAGCACCTAGCACCTAGCACCTAGCATCTCATAAGCTTTACGTCTTAAATCCACGTCAGCTAGTATCATCGTGTGGATCTACACAATCAATTGATCGATATTTTGCAACGAACTTGTGAATTAAAGGTTATTTATTTACTAAATCACCCTCTATACACTATGGCTATTACAATATTTGCGTGAATCGTACAGCGAAGCAATAATCCGACAGATAACAATAGATGCATTAAGCATATGGAAGCACACGGAGCCACAATGCAGCAGCCCTACAAGACATTGATTGAGCAACTACAACATCAGATTGATGGTAAGCGGATTATCACTGATCCAACCTTAACGCTAGCGTATGGCACAGATGCCAGCTTCTACCGCCTGGTACCCAAACTGATATTACAGCTTGATACGTTAGATGAAGTCGTTCTTGCTATAAAGGCATGCTACGACCTGAATATTCCTGTTACTTTCCGAGCTGCGGGAACGAGCTTGTCAGGACAGGCGCTGTCAGATTCTGTACTCATTACCCTGACGAATAACTGGCGTCACCACAAGATCATTAACGATGGTGAGCAAATTTGGTTGCAGCCGGGTGTGATTGGTGCAGAGGCCAATAAATTCCTTACCCCGTATGGTCGCAAAATCGGACCTGATCCAGCTTCAATCAATACTTGCAAAATTGGTGGTATTGCGGCGAATAATGCCTCCGGGATGTGTTGCGGTACCGCGCAAAATAGCTATAAGACGCTGGCCGGAATGACCATTGTTTTGGCTGACGGCACTATTCTCGACACGCTTGATGCCGAAAACGTCGCACAGTTTAAACAAAGCCATCATGAGCTGTTATCCGATTTATCCAATTTGGCCCAGCATTGCCACAATACTCCCGAGCTTGCTGAAAAAAAATCAGGCATAAGTACCGCCTGAAAAAACACCACGGGGTACAGCCTCAACTCGTTGGTCGATTACGACGATCCTATCGATATTTTGCAGCATCTGCTGATCGGATCGGAAGGAACGTTAGGTTTTATTGCCGATATCACTTACAACACTGTAGTAGACCATGCTTTTAAGGCATCGGGGCTATTTGTATTTGCTGATATTGAAAGAACCTGTCTGGCCGTTAGCGAGCTGAGCAAGACAAATGTTGCAGCCGTTGAGCTGATGGACAGCCGTTCCTTAGCCTCTGTTGCTGATGAGCCTGGCATGCCTGAGTTTATCGCCCAGTTGGGGGCTAATGGTAATACCGAAGCGGCAGCATTATTGATAGAGATCCATGCTGAAAATGCAGAGGAACTATCGCAGCAGAGTGAATCGCTGATGTCTCTCATCAAAGCGTTCTCGCCAATTGAGCAGGTTGCTTTTAGTCGTGATGCGAAAGTGTGCGCTCAGCTATGGGGGATCCGAAAAGGGCTCTTTCCTGCTGTGGGTGCCGTGCGTGAAACGGGCACGACGGTCATTATTGAAGATGTTGCCTTCCCAATCGAGCAACTTGCACCTGCTGTCCGTGAACTGCAGGAACTGTTCATTAAATATCACTACCACGAAGCAATTATATTTGGCCATGCGTTGGCTGGTAACCTGCACTTTGTATTTACCCAGGCATTTGATACTGAGGCAGAAGTAGAGCGCTACAGTGCCTTTATGGATGCAGTGGCTCAGTTAGTCGCGGTTGACTACCAAGGCTCGCTGAAAGCGGAGCATGGAACCGGGCGGAATATGGCGCCGTTTGTTGAGCTAGAGTGGGGCGCTGAAGGATATGCCTGATGCAGCAAATCAAGCGTATCTTTGATAGTACCGGGATCCTTAATCCGGGTGTAATTCTGAATGATGATCATCAAGCTCATGTTAAAGATCTCAAAGAGATGCCGGCTGCCGATACCTTGATTGATAAGTGTATTGAGTGTGGGTTCTGTGAGCCAGTCTGCCCGTCACGTAACCTCTCTTTGACTCCGCGTCAGCGTAATACTATCTATCGTGAGATCAGCCGATTACGCCGTACTAATGAAGATCCGGCACGATTGGCTGACATGGAGAAGTCATTCAAGTACCAGGGTATTGATACTTGCGCGGCGACAGGGCTCTGCGCTGATCGCTGTCCTGTCGGAATCAATACTGGCGACCTGATGCGCAAGCTGCGTGAGAACCACTCCGGGATGGCGAAGAGTATTGCACGCTGGACGGCGAATAATTTTGACGGCATTACGGCGGTTACTCGAGTTGGTTTGAGCGCAGCAAACGGGATGCATTCGGTGTTGGGTAGTAAGAATATGCAGGCGCTAACCAAAGCGGCACATAAGCTATCAGGACAGACGATACCGCTTTGGACTCCTCATATGCCAAGATCGGCGGGTAAGATCCCAAAACCAGAGGCGTTGGTTATTCATTCGGTGTCTAAGCAGAAGGTTGTCTACTTCCCAAGCTGTGCATCAAGAAACATGGGGACGGAGAAGAAAGCCATTGATCCACGTCCTCTTGCAGAGGTGACGATTTCTCTGCTGGCAAAAGCTGGGTATGAAGTCGTTCTTCCTGAAGACTTAAATAGCCAATGTTGCGGTATGCCATACAAGAGCAAAGGCTTTGTTGATACGGCGAATAGCAAAGCCAAGCAGCTTGAAGAGGCATTATGGGCAGCATCAGAGCAGGGAACACTGCCAGTGCTAATGGATACCAGCCCTTGTGCAAGCTTGAGTAAAGATACCCTTCGTAGTGATATCACTATCTACGAACCGTTCAAATTCGTGGCAGAGTACGTTATGCCACGCCTTGATATTACTCCACAGGAAGCCCCGGTGATGCTGCATATTACCTGTACATCACGTAGGAAAGGCTTGGCTGGTGTTATGCAGCAAGTGACTGAGGCCTGTGCTAAGCAGGTTGTTATTCCGGAAGATATTCAATGCTGCGGTTTTGCAGGTGACAAAGGCTTTACGACGCCGGAGTTAAATGAATCTGCATTGTCACCACTAAAATCACAAGTGCCTGAGAATTGCCATGAAGGGTATTCGAATAGCCGTACCTGTGAGATTGGTCTGTCTGAGCATAGCGGGATTGAGTATCGTTCCATTTTGTATTTGGTTGATAAAGTTAGCCAGGTGCGTACTAACCGAAGTAACCAATTTTAATCATTAGTATTTGTTTTATCCTAAAGAGCAAGTTGAATTGACAACTTGCTCTTTTTATTCCCGTCCCCCCCATTCTTTTATATCGCCAATGATAAGCCTTTTGTGTTAATAAATATTTCAATAACTCTTTTGGGTTGTTTTTAGTATTTGAGCTCTTATGTTTGTTTTGATGCTCATTATTCATAAGTTGTTTTATTTTTTTTATATTGGCATGGAGGTAATCACTATTTGTGATAGTTTGTTAGTGTTGTTATATTTCAAGTTGGTATATATATATCGCTCATGTTTGAGATTGTTTTGTAAACTTACAACAATACTGATTGATCTATTGGTATTAATATCGTCTACTAATTATTTGAAATAAAAAAAATCGAACGTTTTATGTGTATTTATAGTGGCTATTTATGAAACACACCGTGTCAATTACCTGTTTAATGTGAATTTTTATTGATGCAATTTGTTTTTAAGTGGTTGTATTTTATTGCTTTTACTTTTTGCGCATGGTGGGGTTTGGTTTTTGTTACCGGCTTTGTTGGTTTTTGGTTAACTTCTTGTCATGTTGCGAGTGGCTTTATTTTAAAAGCTCATTAGAATGTCTTTCCCATAATTATAATACTGTCAGCCAACAACAATATATATTTAACGTGTAGTTTACATGTCAAATTGATAGCAAGGTCCAAATTATAATACACATGCTGTTTAATATGGCAATAACTGGGCCTAATACATGGAGTAGATTTTAAATGACGTCCCTATTTTTATCGGTGATACCAATTGTTATTCTTATTTGGATGATGACAAAGAAAAATGGTATACCGTCACATATTGCCCTTCCTATTACGGCTTTAATGGTTGGAGCACTGCAACTCTTTTACTTTGGTACCGATACTACCTTAATTAGTGCCAATGTTATTGCTGGTATGCTGTCGGCCATTACCCCAATTTCGATTGTTGCCGGTGCTATCTTACTTAATCGAATGATTTACCTTTCTGGATCGGAAGATGTCATTCGTCGGTGGCTAGAAGGTATCAGTCGTAACCAAGTAGCACAATTGATGATCATTGGCTGGGCGTTTGCGTTCATGATTGAAGGTGCATCTGGTTTTGGTACACCGGCTGCTATTGCTGCGCCTATTCTAGTCGGCCTTGGTTTTAATCCGTTAAAAGTGGCTATGCTGGCATTGGTAATGAACTCCGTACCGGTTTCGTTCGGTGCTGTGGGAACACCAACATGGTTTGGTTTCTCAAACCTGGGACTGGATGATGCTACTTTGCTTGAAACGGGCAAGATCACTGCGTTGATTCACCTAATTGCTGCATTCATTATCCCTCCAATGGCGCTTCGATTTATTGTCAGCTGGAGTGATATTCGCCGTAACTACCTGTTCGTATTAATCAGTACGTTATCTTGCACTGTGCCATATTTCTTGCTGGCACAATGGAACTATGAGTTTCCTGCATTAGTGGGTGGTGCTACCGGTTTGGTGCTGTCAGTCATTGTTGCCCGAAGTGGTTTTGGCTTGGTAAAAACACAGCCAACTTCTGATGCCAAAGCATCGTCGCCAGTGGCGGCACGCGATGTGTTCAAGGCAATGACACCAACTATTTTGCTCATTGTGATCTTGATTGTTACCCGTATAAAGCAGTTTGGTATCAAATCAATGTTGACGGACAGTACTGAGATGTTCAGCATTTCATTTGGTCCATTGGGTGATTTCAGCATTAGCCAGGCACTGATCTTTAAGCTGAGCCATATTTTGGGAACCGATGTTTCATGGGCGTACAAAACACTTTATGTACCTGCGCTAATTCCGTTCCTATTGGTTGTTCTGATTTCAATTCCATTATTTAGACTACCAACAAGCGTGGTTAAGCAGATGTTTGCTGAAACCGGTAGCCGTATCAAGATGCCGTTCATTGCCCTTGTTGGGGCACTGATTATGGTCAAGCTGATGATGACGGGCGGAGAAAACTCCCCAATTATGACAACAGGGCAGGCATTTTCGGATCTGATGGGAACCAGTTGGCAATATGTGGCGGCATATCTGGGAGCGTTGGGGGCTTTCTTCTCAGGCTCTGCAACCGTATCAAACCTTACCTTTGGTGCGATTCAGCAAACTATTGCTATCAATGTCGGTTTGCCGCAGACAACTATTCTAGCGCTGCAATCTGTTGGTGGTGCGATGGGTAATATGGTCTGTATCAACAATATTATCGCTGTATCGACAATTTTAGGTATTGCTAACAAAGAAGGCTTTATTATCAAGCGAACCGCCGTACCTATGGTGGTTTACGGTATTGGTGCTGCGATAATGAGTACGCTTATTTAGGGGGAAGACGCTGCCACATAAACGAATAAAAGCAGTAAATAAAAAAATGTGGCCAGTAATGGCCACATTTTTTTTAGCAATTAAAACTTATCTTCATGAAGGCGATAACATTGATAGAGGTGTTCGATGAATAGCTTGATTTTAGCGGGCTGGTGACGGGTGTAAGGATAGATGGCATAGATACCCAGACACTTTGCGACCTGATGCTGCAATACTTCAATCAGTCTTCCCTCTTGCAAGTCGTCTGCTACCAGTACTTTAGGAACATATACCAGTCCTTGGCCAATCAGTGCGGCACGTCTTAAGGCCGAGGCGTTATTGGTACTGAAATTGCCTGCTACTTTGACGGTAAAAGGCGAAGAGTCTCCTTTAAAAAGCCATTCTGTGGCACCGGTTTCCTGGTAGGAATACGCAAGACAATTGTGATCCACAAGATCTTGATATGAAGTCGGTTCACTACGGCGTTCAAAATAGGACGGTGCACCACAGATCACCCAGTGGGCATCGACTAGTCGACGGGCAATAAAGCTAGAATCAGGTAAGACGCCGGTACGAATGGCAAGATCATAGCCTTCTTCAACGATATCGACAAAACGGTTGTCCAGATCCATATGAATTGTAATATCGGGGTATTTTGCGCTGAACTCGGCGATGGCCTGAGGCAAAATAAGCTCGCCTGATATCGTCGGTACCGTAATGCGTATACTACCGGAGAGGCTCTCACCCAGTCCGCTCATCGCGTCCTCGGCATTTTGAACCGAAAGGTAAACCTCTCGGGCATGGCTGAAAAAAAACGTCGCCTGCTTCAGTCAGAGTCAGCTTGCGAGTTGTCCGATAAAGGAGCTGAACCCCAAGCTCTTCTTCAAGGCGGGTGATACGTTTGCTGACAACGGACTTGGTTAGGCCAACCTGCTCTGCAGCTTTGCTGAAAGAGCCTTGCTCGATAAGGTGAAAGAAGATCAGGAAGTCGTCGGTGTTTCGCATTATTAGTATACTTTTTGCAACAATTTCTAGTGTTGTTGAATTATAGCAATTAAATGTCAGACATTTAGCAAGTGAATGGATCGTAATAACAGTTTTGCCTTGTTGATCACGTTACTGACGGTTGAATCAAAAAGCGGTGCTGCGGAAGAAAAGAAGGCTTACCAAACGGCAAGCCTTTTTTTTGATTGTACGTATTACCTATAGTGATTAACCATTTGCAAACTGTTGCAACGGAACACGATCAGCCAACAGGCGCTTATATACTTGGTTACCAATCACACCGCCGATAATACCGGCAAAGGCCGCAGCGACCACTGCCATAAATAGAGTCAGTGGATCGTTGAAGGCGATAGATGCAAGTAGCCCTGGAATTGGAGCTGCACTACCTGGAGCATCATTGACGATACCAAAGTACGCGGCGATAGTTCCTGCCAGTGCGCCACCGAGGAAGTTCGACATAAAGATAGGAACCGGATTACGGGTAACAATATGGGCCTGAGTGAGGGGTTCAAGCATGACGCTAATCGTGTTACTGGATTTTCCTAGTTTGAGGGTATGGAAAATATAACCGTTGGTGAATGAGCCACCAACACAGGCAATGGCCGCAATACCCATTGGTAAGCCCGTTAAGCCAAGCATGGCTGTTAGTGCCATAGAGCTTAAGGGGGACGTACAAACCATCTTGATTAATCCGCCAAGTAAAAAGCCCATCGCCAGTGGTGATAGTAATGTGGCTTCAGTGATCATATTGGCTAATGTTCCCATTAGCATATCAAGCCCAGGCTGATGAAAATACCAAGCAATCTTGCTAGCGGTGCCAAGGTCAGGACACCGACAATCACGTCGACACCTTCTGGTAAATATTTCTTAAATAATGGTGTTGCGAACGAGAATAGGTAACCGGCGATAAAACCTTCGAGGATCCCGAGGTTAGCCATTGCTAAACCTGTGACGATCGCAAATACGGGTTGTACACCCATTCGCAGCATCACTAACGTTGCAGCTGCGACGCCGCCCATCCCACCGACCATGTTGCCGAAGTCAGCGAGATACTCGATACCAAGCAGGTTGCCCATTACATATTTATGGATAGCTTCGACTAGAAATGTGGCGATAGCCGCATCAGCCAGGCCACTCATTGCAGCGCTGCCATTTGGCGCTTTGAAACTAAACACTGAGAACAAACCTAAAGCTGCTAACAGGGCAGCAATACCCAGAATAATTTCCATATCATTTCCTTATCATTGTTTTTTTTGTACTGTTTTTAAGCATTTTTTTTAAGGCGAACGCACGCAGAGCTACGCCCAAAGTAATAACAAAACGAGTGAAAGAGAAAGCTGGAGTTAACCGGGGTCGGGTACTGTGATATTGAGGTGGAAGTTGAGTTTTGCTGGGGAGATAAGATAGTTCATGCTGTACAGACTGTCAGCGTGATATCTACCTCAGGGGTGGAGATGGCCCATACAAGCCGATAACTTTTTCTTTGCCAGTAAATGAATGTCCATAATGATCACCATTGCCGAGACGTTGTATAAGTTAATTTTGGATTCCTAATGATTAACCTAACATAACTCTGTTGTATGATTTTTGAACTGCTTCATGTTCTGTTGTGAAAGCGAGTTTATATCTATAAGCGGCGTCACACTGTATTCAAAAAAAAGTTACTAGGCCAGTGGAGCGTTGTTCTAATACGGGTATATAAAGAGGAAACCAATCGACTACTTTAATCTGTGTTATGTGCGACGGGTTGGTGAGTGAAATAACACTTGGCATCGCCACTCACAATATGTTACTTTTCTGCGCAATCTCAGGGGGTAGTATAACTGAGACATATGCGTTGTGATGAATTCAAGCTGATTGTGTCACAACGTGCCGTAGGTACTGCCGAGCCTATCGTCAGTAGAAGGGCATTAATAGCGCGGACCTGCCAGAAAGAGAGCAGGAGCATATTGAAGGAACCCAACAGTGAATATTCTAACATTGAAAACCCAAATCAGCTTTGTCTTACCACACTGCAGTATTATTACTGAGCCTTGATATTTCTTATCTAAATTATTTCAGCTTTTTGCTGTAAACCTGTTATCTCATTGGCTTTCTGGCTAATGGTATCTTTGCGTTTACCGGCAGGAAAAAAAATACCTGATATCCGATTCCTCACCGCATTGGTTACGCAATATTTTGCTAACTATATGGTACGCCATGATAAATGGTACGGATAATATCGCAGGTATGATCTGCCGAGCGTCATGATTTATATGACGAGTTAATTTTTGGATGACACCCATGAGTAATGTGTTTGATTTAGACGATATCAAGCTAGCCTCAAATGTACCTGTAGTGCACGAGTTGTACGATTTGACACCTGATGAACTTCTGCTGAGCCAGGAGCATTATGAGTCGGAAGTTCGCTCATATCCGAGACGGCTGCCACTTGCTATTAAGCAAGCATCTGGTGCACTGGTAGAAGATAGCCGCGGCCAGCTATTTCTAGACTGTCTGGCTGGAGCCGGAACGCTGGCGCTGGGCTACAACCACCCAGAAATCAACCAGGCAATCATCGAACAGTTAAACCAGGGGCTGCCGTATCAGACTCTGGACATTACAACACCGACTAAAGATAAATTCATCAAAGAAGTGATGAACTTCTTGCCGGATGATTTTGCCGCCAATGCCCGTATTCAGTTTTGTGGCCCTTCCGGTGCTGATGCCGTAGAAGCGGCGATCAAGCTGGCCAAGCAGACAACCGGCCGCAATGTTATGGCGGCTTTCCATGGTGCCTACCATGGTATGACGAATGGTACGATGGCATTGATGGGCAACCTGGGAACGAAAGAACGTCGTCAGGGTTTGATGTCTGATGTCCATTTTTTTACCGTTTCCGTATAGCCTGCGTTGTCCGTTTGGCCTGAAAGGTAACGAAGGTGCAAAACAGAGCATCCGCTATATCGAGCGTATGCTCAGCGATGACGAGAGTGGCGTACAAAAACCGGCTGCGATCATTGTCGAGCCCGTGCAGGGCGAGGGTGGTGTGATCCCAGCACCAGCGTTCTGGTTACAAGAGCTGCGCCGTATCACCAAAGAGCACGGTATTTTACTGATCCTCGATGAAATCCAATGCGGTATCGGTAAAACCGGCCACCGCTTTGCATTTGAAGAGTCGGGTATTACACCGGATATTCTTTGCCTGTCGAAGGCTGTCGGCGGCGGCTTGCCGATGTCAATTCTGCTGTTTGATAAGTCAATTGACACCTGGCGTCCGGGAGAGCATACCGGTACGTTCAGGGCAACCAGCTTGCCATGGCGACAGGCGCCAAGGCGTTGGAAATCATTCGTCGTGATTGTCTGGTTGAGCATGCCGAGAAAGCGGGTCAATATCTGCGTGAAGGCTTAGAGCGTATTGCCGATTATACCGACTGTATCGCCGAAGTTCGTGGTAAAGGCTTGATGCTGGGCGTTGAAATCGTTAAGCCAAACAATCAGAAAAATAAGTTCGGTGAACCAGAAGCCGATCCTGAAATGACGGCAAATATCCAGCGCGCAGCGTTGGAGCGTGGTTTGATCATTGAAAAAGGCGGACGTCAGGCTCAGTATTACGTTTTCTGCCGCCACTGATCATCAGTTATGAGCAAATTGATTTTGCCTTGGAAGCGTTGAGCAAGGCCATTCTTGCGACGGCGGGCCCGGCAAAGATTGCAGAAGCGAATACTGAATCGGATCAAGAGCTGTGGCGCTCTTATTTCATCCATACCGGTGAAGGTGGTGCGGACGAACTTGAAGTGGCACTGAACCAGACGACTCAGGTACTGAAGCAAGTATTCGAAGCGGCAGATGCGCCGTATTCCGGACTGGAGCCGTTGGTACTGAAAAACTTGATCAACAATATCGATTTGGATGATCAGCAATTACCGCTGGAAACCGTGATAGAGCAGACAGGGGAATTGATCGCCAAGAACTCTATCATGGTCCAACATCCTAACTGCATTGCGCATTTGCATACGCCACCTTTATTGCCGGCAGTGGCTGCCGAGGCCTTTATTAGTTCCTTGAACCAGTCAATGGATTCGTGGGATCAGGCGAGTTCTGCAACTTATGTTGAGCAGAAGGTCGTAGATTGGCTGTGTGGCGTATATGAGCTAGGCGAGCAGGCTGACGGTGTGTTCACCAGTGGCGGAACCCAGAGTAACCTGATGGGGCTGTTGTTGGCGCGTGACTGGGCGGCAGATACCATTTCTGGCCATAATATCCAGAAAAATGGCTTGCCAGAGTATGCAGGCAAGCTACGTATTCTTTGTTCGAAGAAATCTCATTTCACGGTACAAAAATCAGCATCGTTGCTGGGTCTTGGTGAAAATGCAGTTGAGTGCGTGGATACCAATCCGGATGGTACTATTAAGCTGGCTTCGTTGGTTACGACCATTGATGCAATGAAAAATGACGCTTGATGCCATTTGCCCTTGTTGGGACGGCGGGAACGACCGATCACGGCGCTATTGATGATTTGGCCGGGCTAGCCGATGTTGCCCAGCAACATAACCTGTGGCTGCATGTCGATGGTGCCTATGGTGGCGCACTGATCCTAAGCCGTCATAAAACCCGTTTGCATGGTATAGAACGTGCGGACTCGCTCAGTGTCGATTTCCATAAGCTGTTCTATCAACCAATCAGCTGTGGTGCGGTATTGTTGAAAGACAAAGAGAATTTCAAGTACTTGCTCCACCATGCTGATTACCTGAACCGTGAAGATGATCTGCTTCCTAACTTGGTCGATAAGTCGATTGCAACTACGAAGCGTTTTGATGCACTGAAAGTGCTGATGACGATGCAGTGTGTGGGCACTCAGGCGCTTGGCGCAATGTATGATCACCTACTGGGCCAGACACAGCAAGTTGCCGACCTGATCAATCAGTCTGCTGATTTTGAACTACTGGCGGATCCGGTTTTGTCGACCGTACTGTTCCGCTGTGTTAGCGATCAAACAGTTGATATCGATCAGCTTAACAAGCAGCTTCGTATTGAAGCCCTGGTTAAGGGGGTAGCTGTGTTGGGTGAAACGGTTGTAGATGGCAAGGTAGCTCTCAAGTTCACGATCTTAAACCCGTGCCTGACAATGGCTGACTTCGAATCTTTACTAAATGCTATTAACCAGCTTGCACGATCGCTGGTTAATTAATTGATTTATTAACAGTAAGTGCTGTCTTGAACTGTTGAAGAGCAGTTCAACCAGCATTGATGTTCTGATTATTAACGGAAGAAAAAAAACGATGGCAATTCTACAAATTGGTGCTGGTGGTGTTGGTTGGGTTATTGCGCATAAAGCTGCTCAAAATAACAATGTACTGGGCGATATCACCATTGCATCTCGCACCGTTTCTAAGTGTGAAAAGATCATTGAATCGATTCAGAAAAAAAACAACCTGAAAGATCCTTCAAAGAAGCTGGAGTCGCGTGCCGTTGACGCCGACGATGTCGATGCTTTGGTTGCACTAATCAAAGAAGTAGAACCTGATCTGGTCATTAATGCAGGTCCTCCGTGGGTTAACATGACCATCATGGAAGCGTGTTATCAGGCTAAGGTCTCTTACCTCGATACATCTGTTGCTGTAGATCTATGCTCTGAAGGTCAGCAGGTACCGCAAGCGTACGATTGGCAGTGGGGCTACCGCGAGAAATTCAAAGAAGCTGGTATCACCGGTATTCTTGGTGCCGGTTTCGATCCGGGTGTCGTAAGCGTGTTTGCCGCTTATGCCGTTAAGCACTTGTTCGATGAGATTGACAGCATTGATGTAATGGATGTTAATGCTGGTGATCACGGAAAGAAGTTCGCGACCAACTTCGACCCAGAAACCAACATGCTAGAAATTCAGGGTGATTCTTTCTACTGGGAGAACGGTGAGTGGAAACAGGTACCGTGTCACACCCGTATGATGGAATTCGATTTCCCGAATTGTGGCAGCCACAAAGTTTACTCAATGGCGCACGATGAAGTACGTTCAATGAAGGAGTTCATTCCTGCTAAACGTATTGAATTCTGGATGGGCTTTGGTGATAAATACCTTAACTACTTCAACTGCATGCGCGATATTGGTCTGCTGAGCCAGAACCCGTTACGCTACAAGACGGTACAGTGGTAGAGCGCTAAAAGTGCTTAAGGCAATTTTGCCAGATCCGACATCACTGGCACCGGGGTACACAGGTTTAACCTGTATCGGTACTTGGGTGCAGGGTAAGAAAGGTGGCAAAGAGCGTAGTGTCTTCATTTATAACAATGCTGATCACGAAGTGGCTTACGAAGATGTTGAGCATCAGGCAATCTCATACACAACGGGTGTACCGGCTATTTCTGCTGCACTTCAGTATTTCCGCGGTACGTGGGCTGAAGCGGGTGTATTCAACATGGAACAGCTAGACCCAGATCCGTTCCTAGAAACTATGCCGGGCATTGGATTGGATTGGCATGTTCAGGAGCTGGAAGTAGGGCAGCCTCTGATCAACATCCTGAAATAATGCTGTAACCCCCTCCCAGCCTCCCCCATTGAAAAGGGGGAGGAGCATATAAGGCTGCCACAATTGTTGCACTGATTGCTCTTGGTTCCCTCCTCTTTTCAAGGGGAGGGTTAGGGTGGGGTTCAGGCACTGGAATTACAATGATGAAGCTGGTATTTCGATACCAGCTTTCTTTAGTTTTATGGGATCTGCAACATACGGACCGAACGATGAACAAGACTGAGTTAAAAACTCCCTTCTTCATGATTGATGAAGAAAAGCTGATCGCCAACCTTGAGAAAGCCAAGCTGCTGAAAGAGCTGTCAGGTGTGAAGCTGGTATTGGCCTTGAAATGCTTCTCTACCTGGGGGGTGTTTGACATTATCCAGCCCTATCTGGACGGTACAACCAGTAGCGGCCCGTATGAAGTCAAACTTGGCTACGAAACCTTTGGTGGTGAAACACACGCATATAGCGTTGGATATAGCGAAGATGACGTCAAAGAAGTCGCTGAAATTTGCGATAAGATGATTTTTAATTCGCAAAGCCAACTAGCAGCCTATCGCCATATTGTTGATGGTAAAGCTGCGTTAGGGTTGCGTTTGAATCCTGGTGTCAGTTACGCCGGACAGGATTTAGCAAACCCGGCACGTCAATTCTCACGTTTGGGTGTTCAGGCTGATCATATCGACCCAGCAGTGTTTGATACGCTAGATGGCGTGATGTTCCATATGAACTGCGAGAATAAAGATGTCGATGCATTTGTTGCGTTGCTTGATGCCATTTCGGAGCAGTTTGGCCAATATTTGGATAAGCTTGAGTGGGTGAGCCTTGGCGGTGGGGTATTCTTCACATGGCCGGGTTACGAGATTGAGAAATTGGCGTTGGCACTGAAAACATTTTCTGAGAAGCACAATGTACAGCTTTATCTGGAGCCGGGTGAAGCAATCATCACTAAGACGACGGATCTAGTCGTTTCAGTGGTTGATATCGTTGAAAACGAAGTAAAGACTGCGATTGTTGACAGTGCGACTGAAGCTCACCGTCTTGATACCCTGATTTATGATGAGCCAGCATCTATCGCTGAAGCTAGCGAGAACGGAGAGCATCAGTATGTCATTGGTAGTTGTTCGTGTTTGGCTGGCGATCAGTTCTGTGTAACGCAGTTTGAGCAGCCGCTGAAGATTGGCCAGCGACTCCATATAATGGATAGCGCTGGTTACACTATGGTGAAACTGAACTGGTTTAACGGTTTGAAGATGCCTTCGATTTATTGCCAGCGACAAAATGGTGAAATCGAGAAATTGAATGAATTTGGCTACGATGATTTTAAGCGCTCACTGTCACAGTGGCGTGTCAGTTAGTCAATGCTTGTGTTTCTATGAGTAAAGGCCGCATTGCGGCCTTTATTCTTTGTGGTCATGCAATTATTTTACAGGTTAGCTATGTTGTCTAATTGAGCAGTTTTGGGGTGGTTTATCACTGCTTTTGCTGCTTTTTGACCAGTTAAATGAAAATCGACAATTTTTCATTGACTCATTATTTAAAATCAGTAAATTACACCACGTACTGCAGCGGGGAGACCTGTTAAGCGGTAAGTCGAAAGACATTTGGCGCGTTGGCAGAGTGGCTATGCAGCGGATTGCAAATCCGTGTACCTCGGTTCGACTCCGGGACGCGCCTCCATTCTTTTAAAGAATGAAATGCGACACTAGCTCAGCTGGTAGAGCGCAACCTTGCCAAGGTTGAGGTCACGCCTAGCTCCTCGAAGATCGGGAACCTCGTGTGTCGCTCCAAACAATTTGCAATATTGATTGTTCATAATCGAAGATCAGTATTTAGATGGTGTTTAACTTTTCAGTTAGCGCATC
>LLEN01000034.1_pt1 | contig 27587 bp, 48 predicted proteins | sample 595881 | NCBI WGS metagenome assembly LLEN01 (sample SAMN02919314, study PRJNA255460) | bioreactor metagenome | biome: chemostat; feature: culture 2012_10.3; material: sediment; isolation source: day86 10degC chemostat 2012 inoculated with Wadden Sea sediment taken from... | place: Germany: Bremen ...
TTGCCATCGAATTTACTCTTAATCGAAGATAGTCTTACTTAGCTAATTGTAATATGGATATTCACCGAGAGGTGATTGCACAGTAAGCATAGTGTTCTGACTTCATTAAGCCAGTCAGATATTATAGAACGATGTTCGATATTTTAGTAGCTCTTGTTCTAACTGGTCAAGCAGAAACAAAGCTAGCTTTACTGTTACTGAGTTTGTTGTGACTTAAATCATACCCTCTGAATGCACTTTTAGCACAGGATTGGTTAATTCCGTGTATACAAAGTCTAGAGGCTATTTTCTATTATCGGCATTACGAATGGATACCTGATCATTTAGTGTCCAGAAATCAACTAGAACACCAATGAGGAAAAAGCCGAAAGTGCACAGGTATAGAATGCCGGTTAGCCATTTGCCCATGTACATACGATGTATACCGAATACGCCGAGGAAGGTCAGCAATAGCCAGGCTACGGTGTAATCTACATCACCGCTTTGAAAACGAATATCGGCTTCGCGATCCATTGACGGAATCAGGAACAAATCGATTAACCAACCTATTCCGCATAAGCCCAGAGTCAAAAACCAAATAGTGCCAGTCACAGGCTTACCATAATAAAAACGGTGTGCACCCGTGAAACCAAAAATCCACAGTAGGTAGCCAATGAGTTTGCTGTGAGTATCTTGCATAACGTGTCCTGTTGTTGTGATTCATGGATATGACATTGATATTAGCAATAAGTGCAGTAATACCAACTAGATAATATAACTGTTTGGGTTCATGGCCCTTTGAAGCCTGATAATTGTTAGTAACAATTTGCTCCGGTTGTTTAGTTGACATTCAGAAGTAGCACGTTAGGATGCAGAAGCATATATTTGGCAAAGGTATTCATATCAATGAAACGCTTCTTCACAGTATTTGCTTTGATCTTGACGGTGTCTTTTATGACTCCGCATGCAGAGGCAAAGAAATTTGGCGGTGGTAAGTCGTTTGGTAAAAGCTTCAAAACGGCGCCTGTTAAAAAAAACAGCAGCCACAACAAACTGACACGCTAAAACAACAAAAACCTGGTGCAAACCAAGCTGGAAAGTCGAGCAAAAAAAAGGATTAATGGGCGGCTTGCTGGGTGGTTTATTGGCTGGTGGCCTACTAGCTGCTTTCTTTGGTGGCGCATTTGAAGGTATCCAGTTCATGGATATTCTGATTTTTGGCTTGATCGCATTTGTGATCTTCAAGCTGTTCAAGACAATGCGTGGCGCGAAGCGTACCCCTACGGGTCATCGTGAAGCCTATGCCGGCAACTCACCCCAGCATAAGCAACATCGACAGGCTGCTAGTGATACGAATACTGGTTTTTCGCAGCAAGGCGGATACGCTTCAACAGATAGTGATGTGCCTTTTAACCTGCCTCCTGGTTTCAATATGAATGCGTTTCTAAATGGTTCGCGTGACCATTATCGTATTATCCAGGGTGCCTGGAACCATAACGAGCTGGATAAAATTCGTGAGTATGTCAGCCCTGCGCTATTGAATGATCTTGCAGCGGAGCGTGCAAAGCTAGATGGTGAGCAGCATACCGAAGTGATGTATGTTGATGCAGAACTGGTACGTGCAGACTACGATGCGAGCACGGCACAGTTGAGTATTAAGTTTTCTGGTCGCTATAAGGACCGCGACGAAGGTGTTGAAGAAGATATCACTGATATCTGGCATCTTGAGCGTGATTTACGCACTCCTAACGCACCGTGGCTGATTGTTGGTATTCAAGCTTAATATTTGAACAACAAGCTAAACTGACTGAAAAAAAACCGCTCACCTGAGCGGTTTTTTTTATTCTCTGCTAATATCCATTTCTTTGAACTATGTCTCTTTTTACGTTCGATGATTGCAACAGATATGATCTCGTCACCTACTTTTATTCAGCCCAGCCGCTAGTATTAAGGCAGGCCAAAGAAATAAAGAGGTGACTATGCCATATACAGCTGAACTAGTTAATGAAATGAATTTACTAGTAAAATTTCCAATGCACAGCGATATGGAAGGAATAAAGGTACGTAGTGATGCTGGACCAGAGTTGGTGGATGCAGCAAAGCGATTGTACGCAAAGGGTTGGTGACAAGTGAAGATGGTGGTTACCTGACCTACTCTGGTCATCAGGCGGTAGAGCATGCCAAGTCAGTATTACGTATTTTAACGGGTAAAACAGCCGTATAACTAATTTAATGGGTAGAGCATGGCTCTAGGTCATGCTTTCCAATTCAGTAATATTCTCTAATGCTTGTTTTGATGTCTTACCGCAAAGGTCAGGACAAGCTTTGAAATGGTGACAGACAGCAGGGCGCTCAGGCTTGCCAAATAGCTTACACAGGTTGTCGTCATTGAGTTGTATGCAACGTACACCAGCCGGTTTTCCACTAGGCATTCCCGGGATTGCGGAAGTGATACTCGGCGCGATACAACACGCTCCACAACCTAATCGACACTCCATAACCCACCTATAATTAATTAGTCACTCAAAACGGGTGCGAAAGTTACCATTCAAAAGCAATTGGATCAAAAAAAATTGGTTTATCAGACCACAAATAATAATGACTATTATTACGGCAGTTTGTGGCCTCTGATCTCGATGAAACACTTGCACTTTACCTGCTGGGCGGCTATAAAACCGCCTTCTTAACCATATGGGTTAAGAGGCGTTACAGAAAAGGCGGGGTATTATGGTACGTTTTTGGCAAGAGAAAGACTTAAAGGCAATGACAGATCAAGAGTGGGAATCACTCTGTGATGGCTGTGGTAAGTGCTGCCTTCATAAATTGATTGATGATGATACCGATGATATCTACTACACCAACGTCGCCTGTAGCCTCTTGGATGAAAAGACCTGTTCATGCAAAGATTACCCAAATCGCTTTGAATCAGGTGAAGAGTGTCTGAAGTTAACCCGAGAGCGTATCGATGAGTTTGCTTGGCTTCCTGAAACGTGCGCTTACCGCCTGTTGGCTGAAGGCAAGGACATACCCGATTGGCACCCATTGCTGACCGGTTCCAAAGAGGCAATGCATAAAGCCGATGAATCTGTACGTGATAAGATTGTCTATGAGATTGACGTGATTGATTGGGAAGACCACATCTTAAATCACCCCAATAGAAACTAGGCCACATCAGGCGTGGCGGGGCTTTATCAAAGGCTTATTCATCAATAATCATCAATATTTATCTATATTATGAAAATTTGTGGACACGATGTGGACATTAAAGTGTCCACGTATGGTGGTCATTCTGCCTTTTCAGTGTCCACAGATTCAGCCAGTTTGACATTCACTAGCGGGTTCTTTGTGACCACATCTTCTAGGTGATCAGGGGCAAGGTGTGCGTATCGCATGGTCTGCTTAATATCGCTATGACCAAGGATTCGTTGTAGGGCGATAATGTTGCCACCGTTCATCATGTAGTAAGATGCAAAAGTATGGCGTAGCACGTGGGCGGCTTGCTGTTTCAGTCGTGGGACGTTTTTAACGATGAATCGGTAGACTGTCGAATACCCAATGCTGAACAGTGGGCCTGAGCCTCTTTATAAATCTCTTCGTAAAGTTCGGGGCTGATCGGTACCGAGCGATTCTTTTTACCTTTCGTTTGGGTAAACGTCACTTTGTACTTCGTGATTTGAGCGCCAGTTAAATTTGCTGTTTCCTTAAAACGCCCACCTGTCGCTAAACAAAGCTTAATAATTTTATGAATTTCTTTGTGGAATTCGTGAGCTTCCGCTTTAGCGATTAAGTCCTGCATTTCCTCAACAGTAAGAAACTCCATTTCACTTTCATGCAGTTTGAATTGGCGGACAGTTTTCAAAGGGTTTTCACCTTTCCATTCGCCCATGCGCTGCAGCTCGACAATCACGGCATTAAGTAAATCTTGTTCGTTGTTACAAGTTCGAAAAGATACTTTATTTTTTTTCGGCCATTTAATGATTCGATTTCACCTGCAAGGCGGCGAGTGCGGTATTCGGTAAACATTGTTGCAGTAAACTTATGGTACAGCGGGTCGCCCATAGCCAACCCCATAACTTTCAACTTATTGTAAGTGTATTTTGAGTGGGAGAGTGACTGGCCGTGGCGTTCTTGCCATAAGTCGATCATATCCAATAGGCTACGGGTTTGGCTCTTTTCACCTAACCATGGTTTGTCGTCGGTTTCTTTTAAAACAAACTTCTCATAAGCAAGCGCCTCGCCTTTAGTGGCGAAGCGTTTTCTTATGCGTTTACCGTTACGGCCATTTGGACGAACATCGCAAACCCATGGTTTTTTTTATTGCCGTCTTTTAGGTTACGAACTGTCATTTTTATTTATGGAATTCGATTGTTTGTGAATGAAGAAGCTCATCGGGTTTTGTTCTCCACCCTGTACCTTGAGATGAGTACACATTGAACGTTATCGAGGAAAACGTTTCGTAGGTTGTAAGTTCAGAAAACTGTTCGATATTGACGGGATCCATTCGACCAACATTTAAAAATCCAGACAAGTTATTCTTATAACAGACTTGATCCTTAGTTGAAGCAGTAAGTAAGGAATAAGGTGTAGCATTCGGAGAGCGAGTGACTTTTCTATCGTCTTTACGAAGTAAAGTTATGTCATACATTAATTTTTCGTCTTTGTATGGTTCTTTAAAGCAAATAGTAAATTCGCCACCGCTATGCGCTTCGATTTTAGAAACTTGGATTGGGTCAGAGAACCAAGCAAAACAAGAAGTAGAAAACAAGATAGTTAATAGTAATATGTATTTCATCAATCGTATATTTCCTATAATTGTTAGGTGAGTTACTTACTAGATATTAGTTGTTTCAGTTCAGCGATTTCACCTCTCAGTTCAGATACTTCTGACTTTAGGCTTGCGATAACATGTTGTCCTTGGTCTTCTTCATCTTCTTCAAGGAACCAAGAAGCAACGAAGCCAGTAAAAGTACCGAACAGCCCAACGCCAGCAGTCATCAGTACTGCTGCAACGACTCGGCCTTCAAATGTAACTGGATAGAAGTCGCCGTAACCCACTGTTGTAATTGTTACAAAAGCCCACCAAAGAGCATCTGTCGCGTTATTAATATTGGAGCCGTCAACGCCTTTCTCTAATTGAAGCATCGCTATAGCTCCAAATATCACCAAGATGATTGAAACTGCTGAAACAAGAGAAAATGTTCCTTGCATACGATTACGAAATACATAAGCAATAATTACTTTTGTTGATCTCACCGCTCTTAGTATTCTCAGAACTCTAACGACTCTGACAATACGGCCATAACGCAAAGCATCGACCATAGGGATACTAGAGAGGAGGTCAATCCAGCCCCACTTCATGAATGCTTTTTTTTACTTTCAGCGTTCTTTAAACGAATAAAGAAGTCAGTTAAAAAGAAAAGACAAATGATATTGTCTGTAATCTTAAGAATTTCCTTTACATCAGAGGGTAAATTAAAAGCGCTCTCAACAAAAAGTGCGACTAATACGTAGACAGATAAAACAAGAGTAAAGAACTGAAATGGTCCAATCTTTTCGATTTCTTTTGTATTCATCGTTTTTTTTATTTCTCTACAGAATTAATCCATGACTCTTCATTAATAATTTGAGAGGGGAGCCCGCGATCTTGGTTTTTGATTACAGCTTCAATTTTTCGTCCATGGCTTGTGAACTTCCAGTCTCGGCTGCTAAAGAGCCAATGACTAGATAATCCAAATCTTGAGTGACATTTTTCTTTATTTCCGCTCCATTCGCCTTAGCAAGAGATTCCATGATTTTGCGAGAGCCAGCAAAGAACTTACCCGTGAAACAAACCTTTTTATCTTTGATAGATTCTATTAATGAGTTTGAAGCAAAGAAATCAGTTGCGGAACATTCAGCTGTGCCCGTATCTGTGAACTGCTGACCACAAATACCTTTTAGCATCAAAAGGAGATCGGCGCGTTCGTCTTCATCAATAACATTGTCTTCTAAAATTTGTTCGATACGGCTGTGGATACGGTCGCCTGGCCAGTTATAGATAACCTCGGGAGTATCTTCTAGGTGTTTCTTTAGTTTTAGGATTTCTGTGTCGTTAAGGTAGTCATCTGAGGTGATGCCCTGTAGGAAACCTAGAAGCTGATTAGTTAATGCATCTAATGTGTAATCGCCTTGGTAGCCATAATCTAGAATGTCATGTAGAAACTCTTGAATTTCGTCTAATTCATCTTGTTCAATCACGCCATCTTCTAAAACATCTGAGAGTATGTCGGCAAGGTCTAGGAAGTCACCATCGTTCTTGAATTTTTCATCAGTCTTTAACCAAACATCAAGAAAGAGTAGTTCCGTTTCTCCTAGCTTAGAATCAGCAGTCACACCTTGTAAGATGCCACGTAAAGCTAATAGGGCTTTTATTTTGTTGCCTTTATGGTTGAACGCCGCGAGCGGTTGACCGTGTTTGTCTAATTTCATTTCTGACCTCGCCTAATGATAAATTCTTATTTCTTTTTCATTTCCATAGCCACACGGCCAAGTACCTTGATGTCATCTTCTGAAATATCAATTGTCGAACCGCTAAAACCAACGGCTAGCTTCTTACCTGGTAACCGCTGAATAGGGTTAATGGATAAAGAGCCATCAATGCTTATTAGATAGCTGCCAGAAGTAGCGTGAGTTTGTTCGGTATTGACGAAATGAAGGTCGCCGTCACTATCGATCACCTTTGTGGATGAGTGTTTGAGGTGATAGTTATTGAGTGTCACTACATCGATGGTGATCTTGCCTGCTTCTTCCAATTCTCCGTTACTCAGCCTTTGAATATGAAGAGCTTCAGTTGGGTCATGAGCTTCTTCAAAAGCGTCACCTTCACCAGTTGCTAACCAGCGAACTGAGACACCTGTTGCTAGATGTAGGCGTACAACAATCTCAAATGGGGTCATATCCCGATCGACCCAGGTTGATATTGTGGATTTTGGAACTCCGATTGCGTCCGAAAGCTGCAAATACGTGTTCGTTTTCGTGATCTGCTTCATCCTTTCAATGATCGGAGTTCCGCCTTGGTAATCAAAAGGTCTTATTTGGGGTTGCAAAGTACTCATTTGGGATCAATAATCCTCTTAGTCAGTTCGATGGCCTCATATCTAACCAATAACCATCAGAATTAGTCTCAACTTTGTAGGATAACACTATGGCAAGTCTTCAAATAGCGATTGATGCACCCTTTTGCACTAAAAAAAAGAGTTTTTGCGACGCACTGGCTGGTCAGCTTCTTCGCTAGACCGGGCCATTGCTGCCGGAGAAATCCCAATCCTTCCAAAGAAGGGCGAGCGCGGTTCAGTACTCATCAACATGGTGAAGGTTGCCGTACAAGCTGCGGAGCAACAAGTATGAGCTCCGTTATCCCCTCTCTAACAAAATCAAACCCCGTGCCAGTTGTGAAAAAGTCACAGCTTCACGGGGTAGGCGACAACCAAAGCAACGATATGGAGAAGTGCCCAATGTGGCTGAATATCCTTGCTTTGGTCGTCATTTTCGGCCCTTTCTTTGTTAATTGAGTTTAATCATGGATGGTAATTACTCAACGTTCGAATTTCGTGAGGTCGAACAAAAGGCAATTGACGAGGCGTATTGCTCGTTTGCGAATTCTGAAAATATGACGCAGATTGCAAACCAAATTGGTATGAATCCTGTTGTTTTGCGCAATAAGCTGAATCCAAATACCGAGCGTCATCATTTAAGTGCTATTGAAATGGTGAAAATCACCAAAGCCAGTGGCAACTACTGCATCGCTAATAGCCTTTTGTTCGCCCTCAACATGGTTGCGGCACCAGTGAGTAAGGAAGGAAAGGAACAAAACCTTACTCAGCGCGCGCTAGAGAACACCGTTCACGCCGGAGAGCTTTCGCGGTTGGTACTGGAAAGCGGCGGCACTGTCCGTTTGCCCCGTTCCAAGCGTCAGGAATTTCTTAACCGCGCGCACAGCAGTGTATGCAATCTCGTATTACTCATCAGCGATTTAGAGAACCGCAGTGCAGGCAGTTCGCCGCTCCTTTCTATGGGCGTCGATTTTGTTACCAGCGGTATGCCTCTGCCTGGTCTGGCTTAAGGAGAATCACCAATGGGAAACCCAGCAGAATTACTTCAACAAGTACGCACCCAGCTAAATCAGAACAGGACGGCAAGCCCTGCACTGCTTCGCAGCTCACCTCGTAGCAGCGCCGAAGTTCGGGTTGCTGCTGACAATATCGATTTAAGGCCTGCTTCTGATTCTATTGCTGCTGTCCGTGCTCTTTTCACCGCTAAGCACTGCCGCAATCAAGTGAAGCTGGCGTATGAATCACTTTCGGATAGGCAGCGCGGCATGGTTTGCATTGCTGGCGGCCTGCCACCACATGATTTCAGTCGCCACTTTGACAGCTTTGATGATCTGGAATTACAGCGTGTTCGCCGTGGCCTGCAAGAGCTGAATGCCATCAACCGCCGATTCGAAAACTCGATAGGCAACCTGAAAAACCTGAAACCAGGCCCCTTTTACTAACCAAGCCACTACACCTTGCCCCGCAAGGGGCTTTTTTTTACGTCCAACGGTAGGGAGAAGACCATGGATAAGCAAAAAGCAACTGCACTGGAAGTTTTGGAAGAAGCCAAAGCCGTTCGTGCTCAAGCGTCCGAAATGCTTGTTGAAACTAAACGTCAGTCGGCTGAAAACCTTGATTTGTTGAGGCGATGTGAGGCGATGATTCGCCACCCTCTTGTTGTGGTAAAGCCTAAGGTTCGTAAAGGAGCAATGGCAGAACAGGCCGAGGAATTGGCGGCTGATTCGGAGCAACTTGCAGAGGATATACGAAACAGAGATTGCCATGATGTGATCCTAGGAATCACGCATCTGGCGATGATGAATCAGAAAGTTATTCATATCAACGCATGGTATTCGGGCCATGTTAATTCGTTATCTGTGGCTGTTCATCCGGCTAATGAAAAGTATATGCCGGTAGCAAAATAGAGACCTTACTAGATGTAACTATTTCGCTAGAGAGGGATAGACTCAAAGACGATGCCACCCCACTGCAACAACTACTCGAGCTAGAAGACAAACTCCTAGAGCTGATCGCCGAAGCCAAAGATAAGGCGGAGGTAGCAGCATGAGCCTATCAACCATCGAACTCATCACCATGTTGCGCGACCGCTTGGAAGAAGCCGCCGATTGCATGGATTGCGGCTTAGACATCATCAGGAATGCTGGCCTAACAACCGCCGATACTGAAAGCCAGATTGAAGCTTCTCGTTATTTTGTCGCAGAGGCAAACAACTACCTTGCTGCAAGAGGCCATTTGAACAGCTGCGAATATTTGAATCGGTTAACCGGAATCCGTCGTTGTGTTGGTGTGTTACGTCGCGCTCGCATGGATACCGCCGAGGAAGATACTCGCCTGAAAGCCCGCGCCCCTTTTCTATATCCTCACCTGCAGCATTCAGATAATGCCGCTAGTGAACTAACGGAAGGCATCAGGCTTTTACAAATCGCAGAGGTTGATCTGAAAAAAAAGACCTTAAACATGTGGGGGAGTCGGCATGAGTTCAACAACAGGAAAAGTACTAGCTAATGAGCTGTACCCAACACCGCCTGAAGTCGTCGAAGCCTTGCTGGCAAAGCTGACACTTCGCCCGACAGACCGTTTTCTTGAGCCATGCCGTGGCACGGGTTCGATTTACGATAAGATGGCCTTGCCTGAGTCACAGAAATCCTTCGCCGAAATCCTAATGGGTGTTGATTACCTTTCAGCAGATTTCGGTACTCAGGACGTGATCATAACTAACCCACCGTTTTCACTAACGGAGGAATTCATTCGCAAAAGCCTAAGTGAGCTGGCAGAAGACGGCACCATGGCCTACCTGCAGCGGGTGAACTTCCTTGGTGCAAAAAAAAGCGCCTTCCTTTCTGGTTTGAAATCGGCTTTCCGGCTAAGAGCCCAATCATCGTGCCTCGACCTAAGTTCGTGAAAGGCAACTCAGATTCCTGCGAATACGCCTGGTTCATTTGGGATAAAGGCAATCGCTTTGATATCCCGGACGGTCTTTCTCACTTGGTATCGGCTGGCGTTGAGGTTTGCCCCGTTTGCCATACCGTTATCGAGAAAAAAAACACAAGGAATGTATGAGTTGTGGTTTCCCAGTTAATAGTGAGGTAGCAGCATGAACGAACAACTAAAAAGTTTCGAAGACTACGTAAGCCAGAATGAAATCGAATATTGCTGTTTCGATTTCTATCCCGAGTACGGCGATGTAATTGTTGAAGCCAACCATGCAACCCGATTGGACTGTTGGCAAGAGTTGGTAAAGGTAGAGAACTGGCGTGAGTTCGTCGCTGTAGCTGGCAAATTCTGTGAGGAAATCAATATCGGTGCTGCACCTTGGGGCGTGAAGGAGGCCATTGATAGCGGTGCCGATCCTCTGGGTGATATTGCAAAAAAAATCTGGGGCTGGCGGTATGAACAAGCAAGAAGTAACGCCTCAGCAATATTTTAAATCTCGTTACCACCTCGAAAGGCTTGTTGAAAATCACGCGAGGGTGGGTGAGATATACGGTGTTGATCAAGTTGTAAGGATGGTGCAGTTACTAACGAGATTAGTTACTCGTTTGGAAGGGCAGTTTGATCCTCTATTTGTAGAGAGCTGTGCCTGGGCTGTTCGAGATGTGGTGGTGCCAGATCAAACGCCAAGCACACTTGAGCAACGCCTTGCGGCTTTCAAAGACTGGAAAAAAAAGACGGTTGTCCTGACTTTTTAGACGAGCTCCCGTTTTGAGCAAGCCTACCTTCACCCCAGCCCAAAAACGTGCAGCCTCCATCGCTTGTCAGCAATGGGGGGCGTTCGCACGTCTTCCCGCAAAAGCCAATCACTGTCGAAGTTGCGCCAGAACAGCCAACGTTCGACCGTGATCCTGACGGAATGAGCGTCACAGAGCGCAAGCTTTATGACATCAATCCAGATGATCATGAATGGCGTAAGCAGTTCTTTTCAGGCCTGCCGGATTACCTTGCCCGATACTTTGCTAAACGCTACATCACCATTTATCAGGACAAGGGTGAAAAGGGTGGCAGGCACAATGCCAATACCTTTTTGCGCGAACGAATGGGCGGTGAACTACAGCGGCGAATTCGCATGGTAATGGAGCAATACAAGAAACTGCCTACCTGGAACAAGGTTGCATTGCTGAGCGACAACGCTGAGCAATCCGACTTTGATGAAGAGCCGCCATGCGGCCAGTATTCGCTGAACCTTGAAACCGTGAAGCCGAAAAGAGCCAATAATAAAATCTTGGCTGAACTGGAACGGGATGAACTCAAAGAAATGGCGTTCATCATCTCCAACACCATCAAAACCAAAGTTAATGAATTGAGCGAAGCGGTTGATGAAAGCCTGCCTTATGTAATCACCATCACTTCGGCTTATATGGAGGTGGCAGCACTGACAAGCCAGTTCGGTGTTCAGCCGCCAATCCAGAAAAAAAACGCATTACAGCAGAAGATGCAGAATGCGGCATTTTGCGCGTGGCATGTGAAAAGTGGTGGCTGCGTCGATTAATTAAGTCTCGCAATATCATGCGCGAACACCTTGCCATAGCAATGGGCCAGGTATCTAAACGTGCCAGCGCCTACTGCTCTTTTGATTGCGTTAACGAATACAAAGCCCAGCAGAAGCGTAACTGGGAAGCTATTGAAAATATGGTGCTGTTCGACGAGGAAACAGGCGAAGAAGCCGAACTTAAAGACATGGTGCTAAAGAGCGTGGCAAACCCTGCTATTCGCCGCCATGAACTCATGACCCGCACCCGCGGCTGTGAAGACATTGCCGAAGCAATGGGATTGGTAGGTCTGTTCCTTACGCTTACCACTCCGGCCAAGTTCCACAATACCTACAAAAAGGGTGGGTTCATTGAGCACTGGAACGGAGCCAGCCCGCGCCGGGCACAGGCAAACCTGAATAACACTTGGGCGCTGATCCGCTCCAAATTAGACCGTGACGGAGTCCGCTGGTTCGGTATCCGTACCGCCGAACCGCATCACGACGGAACCCCACATTGGCACATTCTCCTTTGGCTGAAACCTGAAGACGTAGCGGCAGCCCGTGAAATCTTCATCGACTACGCAACCCAAGAAGACCGTGCCGAACTGCTGCCGCGTAAAACCAAAAAAAACATACCTACGTAGGGCCGTTGGATTACCGCCCACGTTGTGACGTAAAACAAATTGACCAGAGATGGGGAGTGCCACTGGCTATATCGCCAAGTACATTTCAAAAAAAATATTGATGGTTATGCCATGGATGATGAGTTGGCAGATGAAACTGTCAGCATTAATCCTGAGACAGGCGAAAAAGAGGGTAAAAAAAAGCTAAAGATATGGCGAAGAATGTCAGCGCATGGAAAAGCCGCTGGAATATCCGTCAGTTTCAGTTCTTTGGTGGTGCGCCGGTTACCACGTACCGCGAGCTGCGCCGCTACGCCAACCTTGATAAAGCCAAGTTCATGGATTACTGCCTGCAGTTAACCCGTAAAGAGCTGAATGGCATCTATGACGAAATGACCGCAGACCTTCACGGCCCGCGCTGGCCTGCCGTCAAGCAAAAGACCAAAGAGTTGCTTGTTCGCATCAGTGCTGGCTATCAGCCGAAAATCGAGAACAAAGACGGCAGTGTGGCGGAAACCATGCAATCAGCCGATTCAGGTAACTGGCATGGTTATGTTATGGGGCAGGGTGGCCCATTCGTTAGGCGTGAAGACTTGATAGTTCGCAACGTTTACCAGGTAACACCATATGGCAGCCCATACGGTGAAGCCGTCAGCAAGATTGAAGGCTTTTCCGCTGCAGGTGAGTTCGTGAAAACTCGCCTCCGCACTTGGACGATTCAGAAGAAATCCGAATTAAACGAAGAAGCCGAAGCGGGGGCTCTTGCTCCTGCTTCTGATCTTGATCTTGCTGGCAGCTCCGCTGCCTCTCGGAGTTCTGTCAATAACTGTACGCCCACCTCTGGCGGTGATCTAACAGATGAAATAGAGAAGGTAATCGGCAGGAATGCCGAATTTAGCGGCCATGCCATTAAATCGTTGTTAAAAGGCGGCAATTTATCTGTTGGTGATGGCCGTTCCATCAAGTTACGCGGTGGCGAAATCGACGAAAACGGTGATCGTCGCCCACTTCAGTTGGTTGAATATGAAAATCAGCATGAAGACATGAGCTGGCTAGACTTCAAAGGCTGGCCAGATGAAGAAAAAAAACAGAACAACCAAGCAATAAACACCAACAACCACAGCTGTCACCTATCCCCGAACCTGATTGGGATGACGACGGCTACCCATTGATTTGACGGTAAGGGAAAACACCATGGAACAAAAACTAAAAACAGCCGCTAAACATATGGCTGATCTCATTGTACTGAACAATGCCAGAGCTGTGATTCTACTTAGCCAGCCACTTAGCCATTACAGGCCGTTATTACGTAAAGAGCTGAAAAAAGCATCTTGGTGGTAAGTGCAAAGGTGGTAATCAGTTAGTCATTTCAAACGATGTGGATGTGAGAATTCTTCATGAAGAAATGCATCTGGCCTGTTATCACGGCGATAGCTATGTAATTGCAACAGGAGATATTCCGCAGAAATTGCATAACGCGTCTGTCGCAATCTCAACCCTGAAAATATACAACCGCTATTTCTACGACCTCGAAGCCATGTACTGCACGGTTTATCGACCACGTCCACCTTGCATGATTAGCATTGAAGCCAAAATAGTTTGAGGGAATAACCATGAAACCACTAAAAATCTTACTTGAAGTAGAAATTACTGATCCTGAATGGCTTGGGCTGGATGACTACAAAGAAAACCCGAAGCTGGTAAGTGATCTCGATGTATTCAACCGAATGGCCGAAGACGAAGGCGGCGCTTTGAATGCACTGGTAAATATCTGCGATTGCGATACCACTTCGCGGTTCATTGCCGTTTCGCATGCCGGGGAAGACGTACATCTTTGTTTTATTGACCGTGCCGCTGGTTCTGATTGGTCAGCCTCAATGCTTACACGAAACAAAGGGGAAGATGATGCCAAAAAAAATTGGGATGAGTTTCTTATCTTCGCATTCCTGCTTGGATTCGCCTTTGACCTTGGCGGCCAAGCTGCGTGGTATATAGCTGATTTAGTAAAAGTCGCTTTTAACATTCCATTGGGATAAAGGAGAAAATTCGATGCCTTGCATAATCAATCCAAATGCCCCTGATTCAAAACGGCAGGGGAATATCTGGGAAGCTTATTGCGGCAAAACTGTTTGGCTGCCCAATAAGCCATTCAAAACACCAAAAGAAGCTATTGATAGCGGCCAACCAATTTGTAGGAAGTGCAGAAGGTTGGCTGAACTACCACTTGAAAAGTAAGGAAAAACGGTATGTCAGAAACGAACTACAAAACCATTTCATGGGGTGAAGTTAAAGCTGATGTGTATGCAGGCGAGAACTGCGACCAGCACGAGCCTATATCGAAATGTATTGCGAAGGTGATATGGATTCCTCGGGGCCAATGGATGAGATTAGCTTCGATAAGAAGCGTTGGCCCGTTGGTGCAAAAATCACTGTTGAAGTGCCTTGTTGCCCTAACTGTCATCTGGATGCCGAGTTCGCAGATGACAAAGGCAAATGTGAGTGTGGTTTTGACTGGAAAAATTGGGCTGAAGAACAGTACTCATAACCACAATAAACACTAAGGGCTAACCATGACATCACTTATCACTGAATTACGTGCCATCTGCATTGAACTGAAAGACGAGGAAAAAGAAGCTGCCCGGTTGGCTAAGCAACGCCCAGAAGATGAGCTTTACTTCAAAGGGTTGGAAATTGGCCGAATGCAGGCGCGTATTGAACTCGAGTCCTTGATCGAGAAACACGGCAATAGTCGCCCAATGACTTTGGAAATGGAACTATGATAAAGAACAGCCCGGCACTGCCGGGCTATTCTTTACCATCTTTATGCTGCAGCTCTTCCGCCACCGTTACCATCAAATCGACAAACGCCTCTCTTACCCGTTTCGGCAACAGCCTGGCCGTGGCTGCAACATCTCCAGCTGTTGTCGGCCTGTGCCGGATTTCCCCTAAAGAAACATCTAAAGACGTTACCCCATAGCAATCACACAGCTGCCGGTACTGAGAAATCGACATGTCCGATTTGCCTTGCTCAATACGTTGCAAAGTGCGAAGCGAAACAGAGTTGCATTGGTTAGCAACCTGTTGTTGTGTCAGCTTCTTTAACAGGCGGATGTGTATAAGAAACAGCACAATAGAGTCTGGCTTTTTGTTACGTTTCGGCATTTATTAATCATTCAGTACGTCAATATGGGCGTATCACTGCATCAAATGTGCCATATAAGGCTAGCACAAAATTGAATGTGACAAATATCACACATATGCATAGGGGAGACTGTTAGATTGCCAGACACAATAAGAAACCTGCTTAATAAATGCGGGCTATAGACGTGTAAAAAGAGCCAACTGTTGATATTATAAAAAACCACTGTATCGATATACAGTATTTTGCTAAATCAGGAGGCTAGATGAAAGCGCAACACCAAAAAGCCATTGCATTTATACAGTGTGCCCGCGCGCAGGATACGTGCGGAAAACATGACGAAAACAACGAAATCGCTCTCTATCTGATCGGTTTAGTAACGGCAGATCAAAAAGGGCAGCCAATTGCTGCCCAATCTGTTACCAAAGGTGAGGAAGTTAAAATAGCGCCATCTGTTGCTGCAGGGAATGCCGGCTATCGGGAGACAGCGCTTTAACCAGGGCAACCGCCAGCTCATTGGTGGTTTTCGAAGAAGGACTCAGGCTGTGGCTGTAGTATAACGACATAACAAATTTATGGCCGCAAGCCGGATTTTTACAAAGGTAGTAGAGGTCGGCACAATCATTCGATAGCCGATTAGTTTTAGTAATCACCGCCCGTTCGCCACACCCACAAGTAACACGGCTACCATTCACTTTGGGAATCGTAGCCGCTTCACATAATAGAGATTGTACCAAAGAGTGCTTATAGCCCAGCTGGCTCACAAAGGTGTGACCGCATACCGGGTCGGTGCATGAACAGAGTAAATTCGCGCAATCATCCGCAACCGCTTCGCTTCTGCTTAAAATCGCGCGTTCACCGCATTTGCAATAAACTCGCATAACTGACCTAACCTGTTGACTGACGCTACAATAGTAAGTCAAAGGCTGTATGTTTGTACAGTTACGCGGTGGGTACATCCGTATTGAATTTGAAGTGCAACCGTTTTGGTATCTCTGGGTCTGAATTCACTTCATCCATTATCAGTTCACAAACGGGTATGATCTCGTCTCGTGCATATTCGCGGCCCACTTTTTCCGGGTCGCCAAAACCTGCCATGCCTTGCGGAACCATGCCGCCTTTGCCGGGTGGGAAGCGGTGGCCGACAAGAATATCCTGAGCGGTAATATTCTTGATTCGCTCGAATTCATCTTTTGTGGCAATGTCGCCAACCGGAATCAGTTGAATGCCTTTCTCGTCCCCGTTCGGGATGTTCACGAACATGCTGCGGAAGTTGCCCACGCCCTTACTGCTTTCAATAGACTTCTTCATCATCTCTTCATCTTCTGGGCTCATATGCGGGTCAGTCGCATAGAAGATGAAGCCCATGTGCGCACCGTTCTTGAAGTATTTGCGGCGGAACAGGGTAGCATCTTGGTTCAGCATAGAGCTTTGAATACTGCCTATATAATCCGGTATGCCATAAATCTGTTGCTGCGGGTCGTATTGTGGCAGCCAGATAATATCGTTATCGTTATAAATCTTGTGATTACCATCCCGTTGCAGGTATACCCATTCGCCGTTCTTGCGTCTGCGCAAATACATAGATGAAATATGAGCAAGGCCGATAGGCCGCTTGAAGTAATCCCGGATTTTTAAAAAGGCGCCGTGGCCAAAAGTAAAGTGATCGCGGGATTGGGCAAGCACCTCACGTTTACGCATATTGCCTCCGCTAATGAAACGGCTGGCAACATAGTTAGAACGGGCAATTAGGGCACTACAATGGTAGGCATTGGCTCGAGCAATTTGCGCCAGCCCAGCAGGTGAAATTGGCGGCTCCCAATAGTCGTCCATATTGTTGTAAAACAGCTCGTTATATTCCGTCAGCCAACTGCTTGAATCTACTGGCTCGGCGCTGCTTTCAATGCTGTAACAAGATTCCGGCTGCTTGTCGGTTTCTTGAATGGTGTGTTGTTCTGTCATGCTGCAGTTTTCCAAGTCGATTTAGGTTTATTGGTGTGATCGAGCGGCTCGTTGAGAACGGCATGAGAAATAGCCCAGAAACCATCAGCGTGGCCTGTCAGTTCGCTACGCTCAGCTTTGAATGTCATGTTTCCGCCGCTGTTGGTTGGCACTCGTTTGATTGCCATAAAGGCCATAGACAGGTCTTTGTGCTCGGCATCGTATTGCAAACGGTCAGATTCGATGACATCAATCATCTTCATCACCAGGCGATTTTTGTTCTCGGCGCTGTAGTGAATTGCCACCGCTTCCCTTGGGTGTTTCTTGCTAATTAAATCCCAAACACCGGCACCAATCCCTGTGGTATCAATGCCGATATAGCTGACGTTGTATCGTTCAAATACCTTGTCGATTTGGGCTGCCTGGTATTGGAAATTGAGCCCGCGCCAGTAGTGTTTTTCCAACACGCGGAATTTTTCCGGGGCCACAATTGGTGGAGCAATCACAACCAGGCAGGCGTTATCTCGGGTTCGTGACGGGTCGTAACCCAGCCATACTTCACGGTTATCAAATGGCCGCTTGTTCTTGGGCTTGAAGTCCTGCCAGTGGGAGGTGTCCACCATGCAGCGTTCCATGTGGTTGAACTTGAAGACAGACATAGAACCGTCAACAAACACGCACATAAACAGGTTGTTGAAATCATCACCGCTGTATTCGTCGCGCAACTCTTCAATATCGAAGAGTTCACAACCACCATTGGCGGCATCTTCGATAGTAACCACATAACGCCACTGCCTATCAGGGCAAACACGGCCACCGTCCCTATATTCATCAAATTCAGGGAAGTCCAGTTTCTCTCGGCTTTCCTTGCCTCTCTTCCAGCTGTCGCCAGTCCAGAACGGGTAAGCCTGGTGTGTTTTGGATGAAGGGGTACTGAAATAGGTTTTTCGCCACTTCTTATGGGTTGCCATGGCCGAAGCCAGTTTGTTCAGCTCGTCGAACTTCGGGATCCAGAAATATTCATCGACGTAAACATGGCCGTGGTAACTCTGGGCGGTTTTACTGTTGGTTGAAAGGAATCGGAGTTCGGCACCGTTAGAAAGAATGATCGGGTTACCGGTTAACTCGATATCCAGAAATTCCTTGGCGATTGCGATGATGTAGCTGCGGAATACTTCCGCCTGAGCGCGGGAGGCCGAAAGAAATATCTGGTTGTCACCCGTTAAGATGGCATCTTCCAGTGCCTCACCACTGAAATAGTAAGTAGCACCAATCTGGCGGGACTTCAGAATATTACGAATACGCTGCTTCAGGTTCTCGCGCATTACCAGCTGGTACTTGAACAGCGAAGCATGCCATTCCTTGAAATGATCTGGCGAGATGCCGCTGATGTCGTTCTTCTTACCTTTACCTTTCTTCTTGTTGCTCTGGCCGCTGTTAGGGTTGCCAGAGGCTTGATTATGCTTCTGGTTGTTAGAGCCTTCTGGCTTTGGTTCGTATTCGGAGATTCAGCTTTGGTCTTTTCTTGAGCGCGGAGTTTCTTCAGGTTGGTGTGATGCTTGATCAACCTGTCCAGCATATCCAGCTGGCCCTTGGTTGGGTCGGGGGTATCCAGCAGGGTTTGAATGCGGGTTGCTATTGCTTCATCAACAGTGAACTCGCGCAACATATCACGCCAGCCGTATTTGTCTGCCCAGTAATAAACGATGCGTTCATTACTGAGGTTGAGTTCGGCAGCGATTTCTTTTGGCGTCCACGCCTTCAAATACAGCGTTTTCGCGGCTTGTCTTACTTCGGGAGAATATGCCATGTCGCAATCATACGCCGCCCAAAAACGCAAATGACTAACATGAATTCCGCCTAGTTCGGATATTGGCTGTATCCGAATTCTCAGGAATCCAAGTGCATGAATCGCTGTGCTCAAAGGCGTAATCTTTGCCGTGACTGATACGAAAACAACTGATTGACTGACGAAAGTAGGATTCAATGAGCAAGCAAACTGGCTGGGTGATCATCGCAACTGAAGGGGCAACCGTAGACGGTCGCACGATTACTGCTAACTGGATTAATGACATGGCGAAGCAGTATTCAACTGACGAATACACTGCATTGATTTGGCCTGAGCATTTCCGTTCGTCCTGGGCTCCGTTCGAAGGTAATAACTGGGGAACAGTCGATGAAGTAAAAGCAGCCAAATATAAAAGCAAACTGCGCTTGTTCGCCAAACTCACCGGCAACAATTACTTGCTGGCAGCAAACAAAGACGGCCAGAAGCTATTCACCTCTATTGAACCTAACCCTGACTACAAAGGCGAAGGCCGCTGTTACTTGATGGGCCTTGCTGTGACTGATCCCCAGCATCAACAGGTACAACCCGCCTTAAGTTCTCGATTGGTGAGCAAACTCACGAACACGAGTACAGCCAGCTTGAAGTGCTCAATCCTTCCGATTTTATCGAAGCTGAAGATGATAAACGCAGCTCCTTGGCTAAAGCGTTTCACACCATTGGTGAATGGTTCTCTAGTAGTGAGATGTCAGAACAGTTTTCAACCGAAGAACAACACGACGAGGAACCCGAAGTGGACGAAGAAAAACTCAAAGCCTTACTGGAAGCGCAGCTTCAGCCGTTCAGCGTCAAGCTGGATAACCTAGAACAAAAGTTCGCATCAAATAGCACTGAAACCACGGATGGCAATCCTGAAGGCGGTGATACGGATGAGGGATTATCCAATGACGTAAGTAAGAAATTCTCTGTCGAACTGGAAAAGCAGCTTTCTCCAATGCTTGAAAAGCTGAACGGCCTTGAGACGAAGTTCAGCGAACTGACTCAAGAAGCGGGCGACCAGCGTCCTGACCAATCAGGTGGCGGCGACAAAGGTTACATGCCTGTTTAATCGTTGCTTAGTAGAAATTTAATCCGGAGTTAACGCGAAATGTCGCAAATTCTTACCACACAAGCACGCACGATGCTCGACAACTACGCCACACAATTGGCGACATCTTGCGGTGTAAATAACGTTACAGAGCTATTCAATGTATCGCCTGCAGTAGAAACCAAACTGCGCCAGGGCATTATTGAATCAGCCGCGTTCCTGAAACAAATTCATGTTGCCACAGTAGAGCAAATTGAAGGCCAGGTGGTCGATGTTGGCGTGTCTGGCCTGCACACTGGTCGTAAAAAAAAGGTGGCCGATTTAACAAAGGTGTTGGCGTTGGTGGTCACAAGTACAAGCTGACGGAAACAGATTCTTGTGCATCAATCACCTGGGAACTGTTATGCCAGTGGGCCAACCAAGGCGATCGCAATCAGTTCATGAAACTGGTTACGGAATTCTCAAGCCAGATGTTTGCCCTCGATATGATTCGCGTCGGCTGGAATGGTGTTGAAGCAGCAGAAACAACTGACCCAGATGCCCACCCATTGGGTGAAGACGTTAACGTCGGCTGGCACCAATACGTGAAAGAGAAAAAGCCTTCGCAGATCATGGATGTGGATATCTATTTTGATCCAGTCAATGGCACCTATAAAACGTTGGATGCAATGGCATCTGACATCATCAATACATTGATTGACCAGTGTTCCGTAACGACCCGCGCTTAACCGTGTATGTCGGTTCCGGCTTGGTGAGTGCTGCTGAATACCGTATGTATGATCAGGCCGACAAGCCAACTGAGCATATTGCGGCGCAGAAACTATCTAAAAATATCGCTGGCCGTCCAGCCTATACGCCTCCGTTCTTCCCTGAAAATGGCATGGTTATCACCATTCCAAAGAACTTGCAGATTCTGACCCAGCGCGGCACTTCGCAAAGTAAGGCCAAACATGAATCAGACCGCAAAGCGTTCGAGAAATCTCTGTGGCGTATGGAAGGCTATGCCGTTGGGCAGATTAAAGCTTATGCCGGAGTGACTGCCGCGAAGGTACATATCGCACCGAAGCCAGCAGAATAAGCACCTTAATAGCCTAAGCAAAATCGGGGGAAAGAATGGGTTTATCACCGGCACAGGTTTTCAAAAAGCAGATGGAACGTAGCCAAGCGGGGGAAACCTCGCAGGCTGCAACCGTCAACACCGACAGCTTACACATCAAGCTGATTGAGTTTGAAGAAGACCGCAAAGGCCTGAAAGCCTTCAATGCCATCGCGGACAAGGTGGCGCATAAGCGCAATGTGCTGATCCCGAAATACAAGCCATTGGCTGAAGCCTATCTGGCGTCTGGTGAACATTACGAGAACCCGATTTTTAGTTCCCTGATTATTTGGCTGTTCGATATCGAAGACTTAGATACAGCCATTGAATGGTGTTTCAAGGCAATTGAACATGATTTGCCAACACCTGAATTTATCAAAAGCGACTGGCCATCCTTCTGTGCTCGCTCCGTGCTGGAGTGGGTCGAGAAAAACGCGGCACGTGGTCATTCTGTTGAACCTTATTTCAGCCAGGTATTTGAGAAGGTTAGTAAGGATTGGCGGCTGCATGAAGAGAGAAAAGCCAAGTGGTTCAAGTTTGCCGGGTTGCACTTGCTACGTGATGAAAACGGCAGGCCACGGGCAACCTCTGTTGCTGATGTAGAAACGTTAGAGCAATCCAAAGCGTTGCTGACTACCGCTGATGAGCTGTATAGCAAAATCGGCGTGGGTACTGTGATTAACAAAATCGACATGCGCCTAAGTGCGCTGAAAACCGGAAAGAATTTGTAAGACTCCCTACCCGTCGCGCCTCGGCTGGCGAGGTTAGGAAAGCCAAACGGCTAATCCTGAACCGTCGACCCAGTGGGCAGAGGCGCAATTATTCAAAGTAATAAGGAATTGTTATGAGTGGCTTTGGTGGCAGAACAAATCAGGCAGACAGCACCGCAATAGCCGGGGAAGGCTGGCCCGATTTATCAACTGGTGAATTTCGCAAAATTCGTCGGGTATCCCCAGTGTTCGATAACGATTCCATTGCAATGGCTATCAGCATTGCGGGGCTGAATGTTCAGGGCCAGCTGGCAAAGCTGCTGGTTGATGGCAAACCTCCCGAGCTGAATGTCGCTAAGCAGTTTACCTATAAGCGGGCAGTGTATGGCCGTGCTCATGCCGATTTGTTGCCGCAGTTCGCCACCCAAGACCAAAGGCAGAAGCGAACAATGCGGCCACCGATGAACCGGAGCAATACGACCGATTTTTGGCCCAAAGCAACCGAGACATTAGCCTGCTGCTGAATCGCAGCCCTAACGGAATAGCGTCGATATGACAGAAGTGGCCTACAGCCAAACCAAGTTAGAGCACCTGACTGGTTACATCATCAGCCACCTGAACACCAATGTGCTGAATAACAAAATCGACGCCTGGCAAGAGAACGGCAAGTTGATCATCAGCGGTGAAGATCGTGGTAACGGCGGTATCCGGATTTGCTATTGGCGTTACCGGGCAGTGATTCGAATTGAAGAGTTTCCGCATCAGCTATTGAACCCATACAACCTGTTTGCATTGATTGCCTGCTGGCTGTCCGATTACGACAGCGAACGTAACGAGGATGAAGACATGGATGACCCTGATTTGTCTGTTGATGTACTTAGCCACGATTTAGCCGACGTGGCGGTGGAGCTGGATTTGATGGAGCCCGTTGAAATGATTCCCGACCGATGGGAGTGATCAGCTACAACGGCCAAACCTACCGCGCGCAGTCTGTACCTATCGATACAGCAGAAGAAGCGGAACTGGTAAATGAAACCGCAGATTAAGGTTGTTGGGCGTGACCGGCTCAACATGCAGGAAAAGCTGGCAATGCTGGCGATGCCTCCCCGTAAGCGTATTTGGATTCTGAAAACCCTTGGTCGCTGGGAAAAGGCCAACGTTCGCAAACGGATACAGCAACAGAAAGATGTCCATGGCAGGGCACTGAAAGGCCGAACGGGTGATAAGCGCGGAAAGATGATGCGCCGCATGGCAAAAGGCCTAGAGCCTATGTGCGCAACGGGCAAACGCTCGATTTAACCTGGCGAAACAAGTTAACCGGACGTATCGCCGCCCGTCACCATGCTGGGCAAACCGAGCGGATGACCAAAGCCCAGATGGTAAAGCGTTACGGTACACCGAATTACAACGAGCCATGCAGCAAAATGCAGGCCAGAAAGTTACGAGAGCTGGGTTACACAGTGCCGCGAAAAACTGGCAAGGGAAGGAAAAGACCCAGCCTGAAACAACTGCAGGAAACACTGACCCAAGGCAGGCAGGAATGATTATTCGCCAGCTCAGCAACAAGCCTGACCAAACATCATGGGATATCCCACTGCCAGAGCGACAGATACTCGGCAGCAATGAACGCGAAGTTGAACGCCAGCTTGTGAAGATTTTCGAGCAGGCCAAAACGCGAAAATAAACGAGGAAATAACGAAATGGCAACCGGAAAGGTAGAGGTAAACAACCTCAACTTAGGGCAGGGCGATATTCCCGAGATTGAACGCCATCTGCTCTACATCGGCCGCACTGATAAGGCCGAGCTGCAAGGCAAAGTCACCCGCATTAATGCCATGACTGATCTCGACAAAGTGGTGGTAGATGATTCGCTGGGTGTGAATGTCAAAGCGGCACAGCTGAACGGCAAGCAGAACTGGACGGCGGCGATTTTCGGGCTGGCGGCTGATGATAAGTGGGCTGATGCTGTTGATATTGCCAACCGCACCGATTCGTTTGAGGGTATCTGCATTGTCGATACCGTCACCGCCAAAGCTGAGTTTGACGCAATGCAGTCCAAAGCCACCGAGCTGACCAGCAAGCTGGGCCGCTGGGTGTTCTTCCTTGCCGCCTGTCCGGGCATTGACCCAACAGCCGATGGATTGAACCAAGCATGGGCCGACTATGAAGCCGCCATGTTAACACTGGTTAAAGACGTTGCCGCTAACCTAGTAACACCGGTTCCGCAGCTGAACGGTAACAACCTTGGTGTATTGGGTGGCCGCTTGTGTGACCGAAGCGTGACCGTGGCGGATTCCCCGATGCGAACAGCAACAGGCAGTTTGCTGGGCCTGGGCGAAATGCCCGTTGATAGTGCAGGCCAGCCGCTGGAAATGTCCACGATTGAAACGTTGGCCACCGCGCGTTACTCGCTGCCGCAGTGGTATGCCGATGTCGAGGGTATCTACTGGACAGACGCCACGACACTGGAAGCCAAGGGCGGTGATTACCAGTTCCTTGAATACGTTCGTCCGGTTCATAAGCTAAGTCGCCGTGTTCGGGTAAAAGCCATCCGCCGTGTTGGTGACCGAATTCTCAACTCGACACCACCGAGTATCGAGCTGAACCGCAGCTACTTCCGCAAAGACATGATGGTCATGAGCAAAACCACACGAATTGGTGATATTCCGTTCCCCGGTGAAATCATGGCGCCGCGTGATGAAGACGTGATTATTCAGTGGTTGACCAAAACCAAGGTTCAGATTGGCCTGATGGTTCGCCCGCATAATTGCCCGAAATACATTGCGGTCAATATTGCCCTTGACCGCTCAAACCCTGCAGATACGGAGGCATAACGCATGCGCTTATCTGGCAAGAATATGCATTTCACCTTAGGTGATTTCAAGCTGAAGGCCAACAAGGTCACTCTCTCGATTACGGATAACACTGCCGTCAATAAATCCAATGGCGTGCCCGATGATTCCGTGGCCGGTGATGTTGAGGCATCGGGAGAAATCGAACTAACCACTAATCAGTTCAAGGTGTTGAGTAAGGCTGCAAAGCAAGCTGGTTCATGGCGTGGACTGCCAACCTTTGACGGCCTGTTCTTCGGTAAAACAGACAAAGACGAGCTGAAAGTTGAAGCATTCGGCTGTCGGCTGAAAATTTCAGATCTGCTGGATATTGACAGCAATGGTGGCAGTGCTTGGTTCACAAGATCCCTTATGACGTAACCAGCCCTGACTTTGTTCACATCGACGGTGTGCCATACCTCGATCCTGAAGAAATCGACGGCTTATAGGGGCTAGATGACAGATGCTATCGACCAAGGTTGCCGTTTCGAAGCCAAATTCACCCAAATGGCGGTGGCTAACCAGCTGGCAGCCACGGCCAAAGCGCAAGCCAGCAACACAAACAGCTCGGCGGAATGCGCTGAGTGTGGCAACGAAATTCCAGAAAAACGCCGCGAAAACGTACCTGGCTGCAAGTACTGCACCCGCTGCCAGCAACTAGCCGAAGAGGGGAAGCTATGAATCGTGCTGAATTTATACGCCGATACCCGAATTTTAAACCCGAAGAGTTTGCCTGTAAGTGCGGACGTTGTGGTCCCGGAACTGGGCTTTATATGAAGCCTGCGACCATGGATAAGTTGCAAAACGCACGTAGTGAGCTGGGCGTTGCCTTTGTTATTACCAGTGGGTACCGCTGTGCCAATCACCCAGCAGAGGCCAGAAAGGCAACACCTGGCGTTCATAACTCTGGGCAAGCGGTTGATGTGGCTATTCGCGGTGATAAGGCATTGCAACTGATCAGTGCCGCTCAGCTGTACGGCTTTACAGGCTTTGGTGTAGCGCAGAAAGGCTCTGGCCGTTTCATTCACCTAGACGATATGGCACCGGGCAAGAACCGCCCACGTCCATGGATTTGGAGCTACTGATATGTGGGAAAAAGTGAAATCTCTTATTGGTACTGCCGCCCCATTGGTAGGCACTTTGATTGGTGGTCCGGCAGGCGGTGCTGTGGGTGGTTTAGTGGCGTCGGCATTAGGTGTCGAGAACACGCCGGAAGCGATTGAAGCCGAGCTTCGTACTAATCCAGAAGCATTGCTAACGCTGAAGAAGCTGGAAAGTGATGAACGGGTAAGGCTCCGCGAATTGGCGTTTAAGCATGCGGAACTTGAAAGTGAAGAACGAAGGCTGGCAACGGTGCAGCAGGCAGCCACGATGCAAGCCGAGTACGCAAGCAATGATCCCTTTGTTCGTCGTTGGCGACCAATGTGGGGCTATACGTTGTGCTTTTCTTGGGCGTTGATGTTTCTTGGGTTGTTCGCCGTGATGTTGGCTGAGCCAACTGAAACAGCCAATGTGATTAATTCCATTGTGGCACTAACTCCTTTGATTTCTGTCGCGTTGGCTGTGCTTGGTATCAATATTCACAAGCGTTCAGTCGACAAGCAGGTTGCAGCAGGAAAAGAGCCGGTTGGCATGATTGCAGGGCTGAAAAAAAAGCAGCAACAGGGGGCTAAATGGATGATTGGCGCGTTTTGCTGGGATTGGCTGGCTTCTTACTGACGCTGATCGGTTTTGTGTTCACTCGCGCCGAGAAATCCGCCACAACGACACGCGAACTTGAGCGACGAACGTACAACAATGAACTGGCGATTGCTAATCAACGGGCAGATGTTGCAGAGAAGTACGCCACCAAGCATGAATTACGGGAATCCGTAGACGATATCAAAAACTCAATGAACGGACGGTTTGACCGTCTGGAATCCAAGTTAGAAAAAGAGAGAGAAACAGCATGAATGAGAAAAAAAAGTAATCACCCTGACCGTTGCCGGAAAAGAGCTGAAATTCGAACCGACCGAAGCCGCATACAACGACTGTGCTAATTCCGTCGCTCAGGGCGATGTCGCCAATGCCAACCATAACTTTGTGTTCGAAACCGCCGACGAAGAAACCAAAGAGGCATTGCGTGAACTGTCCAAATCTAATCCAGGCACCGCAATGCAGGTTGCAGGTGTGCTGATGCAGCAATACGCACCGAAGCTGGATATTAAAGTAAAAAAAATAAACGGCCTCGTCACCGCGCTGGATCATAACGATTTCGACAAGATGCTGGCGTGGCGGCGAAAGTGGCTACCCAATGAATCCGATGATTCTGCCAGTTTAGCCCGAGCAACCTGGCTGGAAAAAGAATACTGGGAAAACATGGCCTCCGTGACCGCAAACGGTGTGGCTAGAGCCTTTACAAGTAGATAGGAAACCTATGTTACCGGAAGCCCTTAGATTTCAAGTCGGTTTAGTCGACCAGATATCCAAACCGCTTGGCAACATTCAACGTCAGTTTAGTGAGGTCACAAGCGCTTACCAATCCGGCACTCACTCGATGATTGCTGGCGCGGCAGGTGTGGCGGGTGCGGGTTTCGCTTTGCAGGCTGCTTTGATGCCAGCGATTGAGATGGACAGGGCTCTAGGTGAAGTGAAGTCGCTGGGTGTAACGGATGACGCTCTTCAGCAGCTGAGTAATACGGCGCTGGATTTCGCGGTGGAATATGGCAAGTCTGCCGATCAGTTCGTGGCGGCCTCTTACGATATTCAATCGGGTATTGCCGGGCTAAACGGCATGGAGCTTTCGCAGTTTACGAAAGCGTCGGGTGTCTTGGCTGCCGCGACCAAGGCCGAT
>LLEN01000035.1_pt1 | contig 27549 bp, 38 predicted proteins | sample 595881 | NCBI WGS metagenome assembly LLEN01 (sample SAMN02919314, study PRJNA255460) | bioreactor metagenome | biome: chemostat; feature: culture 2012_10.3; material: sediment; isolation source: day86 10degC chemostat 2012 inoculated with Wadden Sea sediment taken from... | place: Germany: Bremen ...
CAACCAGTTTGCCTGCCAGCTCAGCTCAGCCTGGGGCTGGGGCGGCAGTTTAACAACAGCAGGTAACTCCACCGTCTTCAGGCTTCTCAGTACATCGCCGACTTTCGGGTTCACGACATAAGAGACGGCACGGTACTGCTCGAGCGGCTCTCCATCACGATCGAGCAGATCTGCACGCATCACTAGCTTGCTCCGGGTATCAACCCACAACAAATAGGAATAACGCGCCCCGTCTTTCGGCGCAATACGAATCACATCACAGGCAACACCGGCCTCTCGTGCTCGCCCCATAGAGATGAAATCATAAAACTGAGCCAGTTCATTAATATCCGACTTCATGATTGGTGGCAGGGGAGCGACCATCTTATTACTTTTGATAGTGAACGGATCGAGGCCTGGCTCAAAATAGCTGACCTCACTGCCTCGCTGGATCACCTCACGCGGCGGTCCACTCAGATAAACAAGGTGCGCATATGTCTCGCCATCTTCAAACGTATGACGATAGCGTATCGGTTCAATACTATTTTTCTTAATGAGTATGTATGACAGCTCATAACTAAGCCCACGGCTAGCCTCATCCATTTGATGCAACAAAGCCTCTGCCGAAGATACCGAATCTTCCGCAGAGGCTTGCAATGGCATCATAAGGCTGACCAGTGTCACTACACCGACCAGAATCTTTCTCATTTATCCGCCAATCAATTTGCTTCTAGCAACGTTTTATCAATACTGCCATCTTCGGCATTTAAACGCAGCTGTAATTCATAGTCCTGAAGCATCGCGTTAATACGACGTCGCTGCTCCATAACTTGTGCTTCACTCGGTGCGTTATGGTTGTTGCTACGCACAGAATCCCGGGTCAGACTAACAGGTTCGGCCGTGCCGGAAAAAGGAATTGTCTGTAGTACCGGCATCTGAGATTCAGCAGATGTTCCAACGATACCCTCGTCACCACCGTTATATTGCTGAACCCCGACAATAACGGCCAGTGAGACACAGGCAGCGACAGCAACCTGGCCAAACTGAGTCAGCCAAGCAGGCATCATGCGTTTTGCCTGTTGCGGTGTCGGCTGTGCCTCGACAGTTTCACGAGCGGTTGCAAGCTGAATCACTTGAGCAGGCTCTGCACTGACGTCAGCTAGCCCGGTATGCGCAGGCTCATTGTCTAAGGCCAACGCTACGCTTGCAGCAATATTCCAATCCTTGTTTTGCGGAGCTTCTCCCCGCATCACATCACCAATCAGGTTGAAGTGCTGCCAGGTTTGCTGGCTGTCATCATCAACGGCCAACGCATTAATAATGCTCTGATCCAGCTCTTCACCATCTAATAATGCCGAAATCTTTTGTTTATCAGCCATTTTTTTTCACCGTATTGGCTTAACATTTATCGCTGCATTAGAGGACGAATACGTTTTTCAACCGCCTCTCGTGCACGGAAAATACGAGATCTTACCGTACCAACCGGACATCCCATGACTTCAGCAATTTCTTCATAGCTCAAACCTTCCAGTTCGCGCAGAGTAATTGCCGTTTTGAGATCATCTGGTAACGCTTCAATGGTACTGAAGACTACCCGCTTCAATTCTTCAGACAACATTTGATTCTCAGGGTTCGATATTTCTTTCAAGGCATTTCCACTTTCGTAGTATTCTGCCTCTTCAGCATCTACATCAGACGCTGGCGGTCGGCGGCCCTGAGCGACCAAATAGTTCTTTGCCGTATTCACTGCAATTCGGTACAGCCATGTATAAAAAGCACTTTCACCACGAAATGTCGGTAAAGCACGATACGCTTTTATAAACGCTTCCTGAGCGACATCCGGCACGTCACCGGAGTTGCTGACATAACGGGCAACAAGGCTACATACCTTATTTTGATATTTAACCACCAGCAGATTAAATGCCTGCTTGTCACCACGCTGTACCCGCTCAATTAATACCTGATCAGTTTGCTGCTCGCTCATTCGAGCGTGTACTCCTATATCCGTCTTGCACTCGTGATTTCTAACTCGCCTGTCAACTGTCAGAGCAATAAGCCCCTGGCCTAAGGAAATAAGCCTAGGTGCTCTTCATTACAACAGTAAAGCTCAATCAAAACAGGGTTGTATGAAAATATGAGCATGAGCACTATCTAAGACTCGGGTATAAAAGCAAAGTTCCCCGTGCCAAAGAAATTATTTCTCATTAATAGTGCGCGATTTTCTATCCGCAATGAAGCAGTATAACCATTGCATTAACTGGACATTATACCGCGTCAATACGATAAGTGGTTAACTAACAGTCAAAAATGAACAATTGAGATGGAATTTGGTAACATAGAATGATTACCACAGGGATATGATATCGATATGAACGAAAACCGTGAACATATTTGCGATGTACTAGTCATTGGTAGTGGCGCAGCAGGATTATCGCTGGCGTTGCGCCTTGCGCCACTAGGGAAAGTAATGGTTCTGAGCAAGGGACCACGCAGCGAAGGCGCCACCTATTATGCCCAAGGCGGTATTGCAGCCGTCTTTGATGAATCGGACAGTGTTGAATCCCATGTCCAGGATACTCAAATTGCCGGCGCGCATCTCTGTGATGACGAAGTCGTTCGTTTCATCGCCGAAAATGCCAAACACTGTGTCCAGTGGCTGATTGACGGCGGGGTACCGTTTGATCGCGAGGACAGTGACAGTGATGATGCTCCTCGCTATCACCTGACCCGTGAAGGTGGCCACAGCCACCGCCGGATCCTGCATGCGGCAGATGCCACAGGCATGGCAGTACAAAACTCGCTACAAGACAATGTTCACAACCATCCTAATATCGAAGTACTGGAGCGCCATAATGCGCTGGATTTAATTACCAATCAGAAATTAGGTAATATCGACGAACCAAACCGGGTGCTGGGTGCCTATATCTGGAACCGCAACCACGAGATCGTCGAAACTGTCCGCGCCAAATTTGTCGTATTGGCCACCGGCGGCGCTTCGAAAGTGTATCAGTACACCTCGAACCCAGATGTTTCCTCCGGGGATGGCATTGCCATGGCTTGGCGGGCCGGCTGTCGGGTTGCCAACCTGGAGTTTAACCAGTTCCACCCAACCTGCTTATTCCATCCGGAAGCCAGAAACTTTCTGCTAACCGAAGCCCTACGCGGTGAGGGGGCCTACCTGCGCCGTCCTGACGGTAGCCGCTTTATGACAGACTTCGACGAACGTGCCGAGCTGGCCCCCCGTGATGTCGTGGCGCGTGCAATTGATTTTGAAATGAAACGCCTGGGCGCAGATTGTATGTACCTGGATATCAGCCACAAACCGGCTGATTTCGTACAGAAGCATTTCCCAACCATCTACGAAAAGCTGCTGGGATACGGTATTGATATCACCAAGGAATCCATCCCTATTGTTCCTGCTGCCCACTATACCTGTGGTGGCGTCACCGTAGACAAAGAAGGACGTACGGATCTAAACGGCCTCTATGCCATCGGCGAAGTCAGCTATACCGGCCTGCACGGAGCCAACCGCATGGCTTCTAACTCGTTGCTGGAGTGTGTGGTCTATGCCTGGGCTGCGGCTGAAAGTATTGGACAAAAACTGGATCAGGTTAGCATGCCCGAACACCTGCCGAGCTGGGATGAAAGCCAGGTTAGCTGTTCGGATGAAGAAGTCGTGATCCAACACAACTGGCATGAACTCCGTTTGTTCATGTGGGACTATGTCGGTATCGTGCGCACAACCAAGCGCCTTGAGCGTGCCATGCGCCGCATCCAGCTGCTCAACGAAGAAATTGATGAGTACTACAGCAACTTCAGGGTGTCGAACAACCTGCTGGAACTGCGTAACCTGCTTCAGGTTGCCGAGCTAATAGTTCGTTGTGCTCTAGAACGGAAAGAGAGCCTCGGCCTGCATTACAACCTTGACTTCCCTGAGCAGCAGGACAACTCAAAACCAACCGTTATCACACCGAATCAGCCGTGTTGAGTGCCTAGAAGCCAATATCGATATTCGAGATAAAAAAAAGCGAGAGGTCCGTGCCTCTCGCTTTTTGCTTTCCCTAGAAACTAGAAACTCGTACCAATTCCTAAACCTTAAACTCCGCAATAGCCTCATCAAGCGAAGAAGCCTGAGTTGCGACAGCATTGGCCGCCTGGGCATTTTCATGCGCCACCGAGGAATTCAAATTGGTAATATCGCGAATCGAGGTGACATTCTGACCAATTTCGTCAGAGACCAAACTTTGCTGTTCTACCGCCGCAGCAATCTGCGTACTGGTATCCATAATCAATTGCATATCAGCCATGATCTGATTAATTTTTATTTCAGCATTGTCAGCCTGGGTCACACTCAGGTCGCCTTGTTCGCGACAGCGCCCGATATGGACAACCACCTGATCGGTTTGCTCCTGCAGCGAGGCAATGATCGTGGTGATTTCTTCCGTCGACTGTCGAGTTCGCAACGCCAAAGATCGGACCTCGTCAGCAACAACCGCAAAGCCCCGCCCCTGCTCTCCGGCACGTGCAGCTTCAATCGCCGCATTCAGTGCCAGCAGGTTAGTCTGCTCAGCAATTGCCTTGATAACATCCAGTACGGAACCGATATTTTCCGACAACGTTGACAGGCTGGCCACTTCTTCACTGGTTTGAGACAGATCCTCAGACAAGGTGCGGATACGCTCCTTCGTGGCACTCACCTCATTCAACCCTTCCTGCGCGCCGTTATAGCTACGATCGGCATTGGCCGCGGCATTTTCGGTATTCGAGGCAATTTCACGGATAGTCACACCCATCTCAGTAATGGCTGTTGCTACCGAGTCAGTTTCCGACTGCTGCTGCTCCATAGCCTCTTCTGAATCCTGACTACGCCCCTGAAGTTGCTCCGATGCAGTTCCCAGCTCGGTAACCGCTCCCTGAACATTACCGACCAAGTTACGTAGACTCGCCAATAAGCCATTAAAGTTTACTGCCATTTCCGCAAGTTCATCGTTGCCATTTTCATCAGCGGTTTGGGTAAGGTCATTACTCGCGGCAATGGTTGCCATCAAATCACTCAACCTCTGCACCCGGCGCTGTATCGACTGACTGATAAACCATGAAAGGCTAACCAGCACGATTATCACCATCAACACGGCAGCAATGGTTAACTGGCTGATTTGAGTACGCTCAGCATCAACCTTCGCCTCAAGCTGCTGCTCAAGTTCGGCAAACACTTCTTCAACCAAGTGAGACTGCTTGCGAATCTCCCCCCGCAATCCTTGGTTATGACTTAAGCCAATAGCTTGTTGCTGCTGAATGATCTGCTCTGTGGTATGCGCAAAGCGGGTAAATATTGCACCAAAATCATTCTCTAATTTTTGACCATATTGAGCAGAAGCCTTCTGATAAGCCTCGAGATACTCTTTATCTCCCGTAACAAGGAACAGCTTTGCCGCTTCCTCGACACTATAAGCAGCCATGATATCACGCTGCTGCTCGCTGGCGACATTGACCAGTTGCTCCGAGTACTCGAAAAACTCACGATACAGGCCATCTGAAGATGTCAGCCCGAGCTGTTGATACCCCTTAATCAGCGTCAGCATTCCACCCTGATAGTTTTTAATTGCTGTGGGCAGAATTTCCAGACTTGGAATAGCAATCGACAGCCCATCAAGGTCACTCTTCAGAACCGTCAGCTGTGATTGAAAATGATCATAATTTTTCTGAAATTTACCTTGATACTTCATATCCATCCGCATCAGGAAATCTTTCTCGTTGCGGCGCAAATTAAGCAAAGTGACTTCTAGATGACTAACCGCAGTGCTGGAGTCATTGATCTTCATTACCCGCTCATTAGCCTTCCAGGTCATGCCCAGTACAGCCAAGAGAGCGACTACCGCCAGAGCGGTAAGTCCCAATAATTTATGTTTTATTTTCATTTCTACATCGTCCTTGCCTAATTACGCACCCTAGGCATGGGTATACAACCGTACTTCGGCAGTGCTATTACAACCAAATTTAGCGGCCTTAACGGCAATATCTTTAGGGTATAAAAATTATGACGATGGATAAAAAGGAACAAGGATGGAAATAAAACACTGAAAAACAATTGGATTTCATTGAAATCAACCACAAAAATTAATTAAGCACTTATTATTCGCTGGCTGAATCAATAGACAAGCTATGGCATATCAAAGACAGCGAACGATATGCAGCTTCGTCACATGCATCATGACAGATCAGAAGCCAGCGACGCTGGCCTTGATAACGAAGGCGCCAAAGCAACAAAAAAAACGACAACGAATTTTAACCCGATCTATAAACCATTGTTCGCGCTGCCACTGTAGCTCACCTGACAATTTGACCACCAGCCTTCCCTGCTGTGAACGACAATCAATAAGCCGTTGTAGCCACTCAAGCCATAACAGTTCCAAACAGACAATAACAACCGGGAAAGGAAGAACGGCACGGAGCCAGGAAAGCAGTAACAAGCTGGCCGCACAGGTATAGAGGAATACCAGTACGGCAGCAGATAATCTGGAAGGCGTTATATCAAGATCAGCGAAGTTTGCTGTTGTTGTGGGCGACAATTTTGTCCACCATAGCTGCATGTGCAGGATTTTCGCTACGACCGTGCTGCATCATCCAAGTGAACAAATCAGGATCATCGCACGTCAGCAAAGAGATAAAATCACGCTGCTCTTGCTCTGGTAGCTGCTCAAAGCATTCTTCAAAGAACGGCATGATGATCACATCCAACTCCAGCATGCCACGACGGCATGCCCACTTAACGCGTGCCTTTTCTTCTGCACTCAACATATACAACCTCAACCTTTAACTTGGTCGTTCATACAATTTGCTCAATATTAGCAGCCCGCACCTATACCGACTATGCGCAGGAACAAGCAAAGCACCAAGATGAGACCTATGATCAATAATAACCATCCAAGTTAATCAGGTGTTTGGGCTGACAAATGCCTGCCGGCGTTTTAACATAGCAGGAACAAAGATATTCACCCAATCGAAGTAACTTGCCGTCACCTCTCAGCCAATCTCTGGCGCAGAAGAGTAGAGCCTCTGGCAGGTTACCAGCACATCATGGAAATCCTATGAGTACCTGGTCAAACGTTCTGAATTTCAAAACAATTGCTTTAACTGCGCAAGATAGCCTGCCGGAACTGGCGTTGGTCGACCTCGCTGACTGGGGCCTCATCACCCTGATCGGCGAAGATAAAAAGTCTTATCTACAAGGTCAGGTTACCTGCGATGTCGCGACCCTGGCAGCGGATCAATCAACCTTAGGCGCCCATTGTGATGCCAAGGGCAAGATGCGCACCGTTTTCCGTTTATTCCACCACCGTGATGGTTATGGCTTCCTGCAGCGCCAGAGCATCATGACGACTCAGCTGCCAGAGCTAAAAAAAATATGCCATTTTTTTTCCAAGGTCGATATCGAGCAAAGTAACGACGTTCTGCTAGGCCTTACCGGCAGCAAAGCAAACGAGGTTATCGAACACGAATTTGGCGGCGAAGGTGATGTACGTACGATTGCAGACGGAACTGCGGTTAAAATCGACGAACAGCGCTGGTTGATTGCCGTAACGGCTGATCAGGCTGAGACGATAGCCGGTAAGCTAGCAGCAGAAGCAGAGCTTTCCGACAGCACGCTTTGGATCTCTACGATATTCAGCACGCCATTCCACGCGTCGATGCGGCAACCGAATTAGACTTCATCCCCCAGGCTATGAACTTGCAGGCCGTCGATGCCATTAGCTTTAAAAAAAAGGCTGCTATACCGGACAGGAAACGGTCGCTCGAGCCAAATACCGGGGAATAAACAAGCGCGCGATGTACATTGTCAGCGGCAATACCGAACACTGCCCGCAACCAGGTGATGCCTTGGAGCGCAGTGTCGGCGAAAACTGGCGCAAGGGCGGCACTATTATTGCGGCCTACAAATTTGCTGACAATCAAGCAATTGCCCTTGTAGGGTTGCCCAATGATCTGGATGAAGACAGTCAGTTCCGCCTCGCCGGACAAGACGCAAGCTGGCACAAGCTGCCGCTTCCCTACTCGCTGGAAGATGATCAATAAGCAATGCAAACACCTGTCACTTTCTATTTGGAGCAAGAAGGAGTCGAGTACCGGCTCCTGCCCCACACCAAACCGGCCAAAACCGTCGATGAAGCAGCACAAGAACGTGGTGTCAATCCAGAGCAAATGGTCAAATCGATCCTACTGCGAGATATGGGGGGATTTCATGTTCTGGCCTGCGTACCGGGCCCTTCCCAAGTCGATCCAAAAAAAGGTCCGTGCAATGTTTGGCTGTCGCCGGATGACCTGTGCCGATGCCAGTGATGTCGAAAAAGTCACCGGGCTGGTAATCGGCACCGTAGCGCCAGTCGGACTAAAGCGCCCTCTGCCGGTTATTTTTGATCTCAGCATCAAAAAGCATCACAAGGTCAATATCAGCAGCGGTGATCGTATGGCTGGTATCGAGTTAGAAACCGAAGATCTCCTTATACTTTGCGATCCAATGTTTGCTGATATCTGCCGCTGATTACAAAAAAAAGAGGGACAATAGTGAAGAATATCAACTGGCGAGGTGTCGATCTCAATTTGCTGATCGCTTTTTCAGCCTTGATGGAAACCCGGAGTGTCACCAAAGCTGCTGCGAAATTGTCTCTCGGCCAATCGGCAATGAGCCACAACCTGTCTCGGCTTCGGGCGTTGATCAACGATCCGTTGTTTGAACGTCAGGGACACCAGATGGTCGCCACCGACAAAGCCATTGAGCTTGCACCGGTAATTGACAATATTCTTCACCTGGTCACCACCGAAATTCTACAGCCCGGTGATTTTACCCCCCAAAACTACCGTGGCAGTTTTCGCATCGGACTGACCGATTATGCCGAGCTCTTGTTTGCCCCGGCCCTGTTCGATGCGATAACGGAACAGGCTCCCTATTGCCAGCTCAGTTTCTGCAATGTAGACCGCAACAACTTCCAATCAGCGATTGAAGCACAAAAAAAATCGATCTGATTATTGGATCCATGACAGATCTGCCGCGAGAGTTCGATAGCCAGTACCTGTATACCGAAGATCATGTTTGCCTGTTCGACAAGCAGGCAACCGGATTACATCCACCTATCGATCTAGCCCGCTATATCGCAACCCCACAGGCTTTGGTAACTCCTGACGGCAAGCTGGCCAGTGCCGTTGATACCGAGTTATTGCAACAAGCTTCAACCGCCATATAGCTGTCGGATCGAGCAACTTTATGACCATTCGCCACTTGCTGACAGACCGCAATTTACTCTGCGTGGTCTCCACCCTGATGGCGCGAGTCGAGATATTTCACGATGAGCTGACCCAGTGCCCGCCACCAGTCAATATCCCTGACTTTGATATCAATATGCTGTGGCTGCGCAGAAACGGCAGCCATCCAAGGATTGAGTGGCTGCGGCAAGTCGTGAGCCAGACAATAACCAGGCGAGTAGAGGATCTACGCCAGCGATCCTAAGCTGCACAAGTAGGGCAAGCGTCCTGCTTGCCTACTATTTTCCTGGCTCCTGGATCTGATAGAGCTTATGGCTATCACACGGCTGATCACAGTTACATTCCTTTTCAACCCCGACACCGGCAAGGCCTCCGCAGCTTCCTTTGATCGTCTGCTTTTTAACAATCCAACCTATTGCCATTGCAACAATAACCAGCAGAAAAATCATCATGGTCAATAAAAACGTCATAACTTTAGTCCTCCTACCTTAGTCAGACCCGACAATGACAATTTTTTTTATTCATCGCTGTACCAATTTTTGCGGGCGCAACTTGTTTCTTGCTGCCACAACCACAGCCGCAGTCCCCTTTTTCGCGCTTACACGGCCGTCCTTGCTCTGCTGTTGCCAGCTGTTCTCTTGCGGCATCGCCATTCAATACCGATGAGACGCTACTCCGTGTAGGCACCCGGATCACCGAGAATCCGGCCTTTAACAACCTGGCCAGTGATCGCTGACCAACATTGCCAAGGATAATTTCGCTAACACCCAGTTCACTCAGCTGGTGTTGAAGGCGTTTTTTTTATGCTTACAGCCAATCTCACGGCGACCTGCATTGTCCAGAGTGGTTAAAGGCTGCCCCTGTTCATCAAATACCAAAAAAAGCAGCAGCTTTACCAAAATGTCCAGCCACTTCATTTCGTGGCGTAATTGCAATTGCGAGCGACATTCTAATGATCCTTCTTGTCGACCTGTCGATCAGCATCGACTGACTGTGATGTTAAAGATGATAACGAGGCTGGCTGGAGTTCCAGTGCCTTGCCCTTTACTAGAGCCTGTGCAACTTTATGTCTCGCCCGAGCAATAATATTGCCTAGGGTTTGCCGGGAAACACCCAGCTCCTGCGCAGCAGCCTGCTGATGGAGGCCATTTAGATCCACCAGCCTAATTGCTTCCAGCTCATCTGGCGCAAGCACAATACTTTCTAGCTGCGACATCGGGACGCCATTAGGCTTAAAACAGCTATGTGCCGGGCGACATCCTATTCGGCGATGTATTTTGGGTCTGGGCATAACATCCTCTTTTCTAGCATATGCCAACAACAGTCATATTATTAGCATATGCTAAAAACAAACCTTGATCCCGAACAGAAAATAGAAGAAAACTTAAAACACCTCAGACCAGCACCTATATTCAGCACAAAACACTAAATTTACGACAGGCAAAATCTATATTGCCCTAGAAGACTTGATAGGAAGAGCAGAGCTCATTGAAAATATGCATATAAACGCTTATGGATAAAATCTCTAAGATCATAATATAAAAACAATAATTGAAATTAACTGCGATATTTGTAACTTTCATTTACATAAGTCAGTTATTTTTCAAAGAAAATAAAAAGCACAATCATCTAAAAACCAAGCAGTAGCACAAAAAAAATACACCGCTGTGATTAATTTAACATTGTTATTATGCTGTAATCATCACAAAACTTTCACAACCTCTATTTTATAATTCCTGCCGTTAGGAACCCATACAAGGTTAGCTTTATATGCGCATGTTCAAACGCTACGTGCCTAAAATGATAGCAAAGCACGTAAGCCGTTTATTTAGTGGAAGGATCTATATTGATGGCCGAGGAGGCTATGAATTCAACAATGGAATGTTGCTTGTGCCAATAAAAGCCCAGCAACGACATTTTCAGACCGTTAACGAGGTTAATCAGGAAATCAAACGACTAAAAGAATTCTCGTTATTGTAATCAATAAAAATGTTGGCCCGCTTCATTCAAAGCCCACTCTTGCGTGGGCTTTATATACCAAGTTACTTGGGTATCGTCATGAATGACTCCCTATTCAGACTCATCGACCAAATCCAGGTAGTTATCCGCATCCAGCAAATCAGCGAACTCGCCTTCATCTTCGACTTTGACCTGAAATAGCCAACCGTCACCATAAGGATCGCTATTCAGCAACTCAGGTGAATTTTCTAGCTCTTCATTTATTGCAACCACAATACCTGTCAAAGGCGCGTAGACATCAGACGCTGCTTTTACTGATTCGGCGACGGCGCAGTCTTCACCAGCCTCTGTTGCTGCATCCAACTCGGGCAAATCAACAAAAACCATGTCTCCCAACATAGACTGGGCATGATCGGTAAGACCTACGGTATAGACACCATTACCTTCCGGACGTACCCATTCGTGGGTATTGGTAAACTTCAACTCAGAGGGAATATAGCTCATGGTGGTACTTCCTTTTGAAAGCCTGCCTATCGCCCTTAACTCAATGCGATGAAAGCAGATAAGTTAAAACACAGTTACAGCACTTCAACTAACATAGCAGCCGTCAGTCTCTAATTCTTATTCAAATTCCTGTTATTTACTGTAGGAGAAAAAAAATCAAAAAGTGATCAAAAAAAATCCCTATGAATTAGCGACAAACAAAAAAAACCGCCTCAGGAGAGACGGTTTATTCATCAAACGGCAGGGCTAGCAACCAGTTAGTGCTTCGCTATATCCGGTAACTCACCAGACAAACCCAATGCCCGACGCATAAATTCATCTTTCACGCCTGGGGCTTTATCGGCAATAAACATACCAATATCTCGCACCAGTTTTTTTTAGCCGGATTGCTACCGGCAAAGAGATCGCGAAACGCCTGCATCGCCGTGATCATTTTAGCAGCCTCGGCTTTACGCCAGCGCTCATACTGGCGCAAATTCACTTTCTTGCCAATATCCTGCTCTTGCTGCCACAGGACTTTCAGCTCTTGTGCCAAGCTCGCAGCATCAAGTAGCCCCAAATTCACTCCCTGCCCTGCCAGCGGGTGGATGGTATGGGCGGCATCACCAACGAGTGCAACCCGTTCACGCACAAAGTCACGGGCATAGCGCATTTTTAATGGAAATGCCTGGCGCTCCCCTTCAACTCGACATAGTCCTAGTCGGTGATCAAAAGCGGCAGTCAACGTTTTGTTAAATTCATAATCAGACATCGTACAAAGCTGCTCGGCTTCCTGCGGACCCACAGACCAGACTATCGAGCAAAGATCACTGTCCGGCAAAGGCAGAAAAGCCAATGGCCCCTGCGGGCGGAAAATCTGGCGAGCCGTTCGCTCGTGAGCTTCCGTACAGCGGATATTGGCAACAATCGCACTGTGGCCGTAATCCCAGTGAGTCAATGGAATATCAAGCTGCTGACGCAACCAAGAATTGGCCCCGTCGGCCCCAACAACCAGTTTGGCCGTCAGGCTTTTACCCGACTCTAGGCTAAGCCAGGCTTCACTTTCGCCAAAGGCAATGTTCTGGCATCGCTCTGGTGCCAACAATGTCACATTGGGTAATTGCTGAACCCGCTCTAGCAATGCCAGCTGGATCACTCGGTTCTCGACTATATGACCCAAGTTAGGCTGGGCCAGGCGTCCAGCGTCAAATTCGATACTGGCAAAACTGTCCTGCTCCCATACCTCCATCTTGCTATACGGGCTCAGACGGCGCGATTCAATACCCGGCCAGGCACCAACGCGGTGCAAAATACGCTCACTGGCTCGACTTAAGGCAGAAACACGCAAATCCGGCAATGGTTCAAGCTCTTGCTCGGGCAACCGGCCTTCAATTACCGCCACTCGCAACTCGGTATCAGCGAGCGCGGCGGCCAGCGTTAAGCCCACCATTCCGCCACCAATAATGGCAACATCTACACTTTGCATCATCGTTCAACCTGTCCCATTGCCCGCCTTACCAGCGGTGTTTTTAAAATATCACATAGCTCATCGCCATCAGGCCAGTATTCCTGCCTGCGACCAGCGGAAAGCTGTTGTTGGCAAACAAGCTGACCAGGCCAGCAGTCATATTGATGGTCGCCTCGCGATCCGGTGTACGGCGCTGACGATAGCGGCTCAAAGTGCTAGCACTGCCCGGCTCTGCGCCGGCCTCCAACCCCCTGGCGACTTCTTCAGCCAAGGTCATCACATCACGCAAGCCAAGGTTGAATCCCTGCCCGGCAATCGGGTGCAAGGTTTGCGCTGCATTACCAACCACCGCTACCCGATGAGAAATTAACCGCTGAGATTGACGCAACAGTAGCGGGTAGCACAACGGATCCCGTTTTCACCAGTTGCCCGAGCCGCCAGCCAAACGCCTTCTGCAGCTCAGTCAAAAACTGATCATCGCTCCAACCCATCACCTTATACTGATCTTCCGGGCGGATGCACCATACTAACGAGCTACGCCCTTCCGACATCGGCAGCAACGCGACAGGCCCGTAAGGAGTAAAGCGTTCAAATGCCCGTCCCTGATGGGCTTCAGCCGTCGTGATGTTGGCAATAACAGCAATCTGCTCAAAATCATACTCACTGCGTCCCATGTTCAACATCTCACAGCAAGCAGACAAAGCACCGTCTGCCGTTACCAGCAACTTGCCAGAAATAGTATCCCCTTGATCCAAAGTCAGGGTTACCGCTTCTTGGCTTCGCTTAATATCGGTAATAACGGCCGGACAGAACAAGCTAACAGGTTCAAGCTCATCAAGTTGTTTATGCAATACAGCACCTGCATCGGCAAGCTCTACAACATAACCCAACGCATCAACAGCCTGCTCATCGGCATCAACATGTACGATGCCGGCATGCCCCTGATCAGAAACATGAATACGTGAAATCGGTGTAGCCACTTCCGCCATCGGCGGCCAAATACCTATATCCCGCAGGATATTGGCCGAGCCCAACGACAGCGCGATACTCCGCGCATCATAGCCCGGGTGTTGATCCAATTTGGGTGCAACGGCTTCAACAACTGCTATTTTCAGCTGGCCATTGCTGAGTGTATTAAGTGCAATTGCCAGTGTTGCGCCCGCCATTGCTCCACCAGCAATGACCACATCATACTGCTTCACATCCAGCCCCTTTGCGTAAGTAATTAATGCAGTGTTGGCTTCTCACCCTGGCCGATGCCAGGAATCGTTGGTTCTTCAACAGCACCCGGGCGCTGGCTGAGTTCAACCAGACAGGTCAGGACGCATTCCGGCACATAGGCAGCCACATTATCGAACAACTGAGCTTGTTCTGACATATCTTCATCTTCATCGATACCTAGCTGGGAAATCTCTTCCAGTACCGATACGGCCTCAGTCACTTCAGGCGACAGTTTGGATTTTTCCAGTCCCCATCAGCCCCAGCCCTGAGATAAAATTCGTCGTCCATTCGCTCAATGCCTCGGCACGCAGCATCAGCTCAGCCTCATCGGCTGGCAGCAGCATCGAGACAGTAAATTCATAATCCGCCAGCTCCGCCGCCGTCGAGGTAAATAGGGTTTTAGCCAATTCACCCAGCTCGGCAGAGGCCGCATCAAAGACCATTCGCACTGCGGCTTTTGCACCATCCGTTAAAGGGGCACCTTCGTTTGCGTAATCACTGACCGGACCAACCCAGCTCTCATCATCTACCGCCATACCACCGCAGATCATCCCGCTCAACAGACCATGAAGCTCTGAAGGCGTGACTGCTAAGCCGTGATCTTTCAATGCTGCTTCAACAACATCATATGCAGGTAATTTAACATCGCTCATGGGCCTTTCACCTTAATCTCATTGGTGCCAATCTTAATTGTGTTATGCTAACACTTAGCCTATGAACAGGCTAATAACCTGATAACAATTCAACAGATTCCCAGTACAGCCGTGGTGCGATAATTTTTATTTGCGCACTAAGCTTATGTTTATATCAAACTGGCTCCAAGTTGGTTAAGATCTGGCTTGTCAGTCACCATTTGCGACAAAGCATGATAAGCAAGCTTGCATGTTGAAAAGGCTTTTTCTATATTTAGCCACCTATCCCGTATCGCAAGCGGAATGCCATATTAGCTATCTGGCACGGAGCAGATTAGAAGTTTATGAGTACTCAGGCAGTTGAAATTCAAGTAATGGGCCGTACCTTGCGGGTAAACTGTCCGACAGGTCAGGAGGATGCGTTGCGTGAAGCGGCAATAGATTTTGACCAACGCCTGCAGGACTTGTCTGAGCGTACCAATATCAGCAATGTCGAGCAGCTGCTCATGTTTACAGGTCTGAATATTTGTAACGAGCTGCATAGCGAACGTAGAGAACACCAAGGCAGTGATTCAAATTTGTCCAATCGAATCAGCGAACTAGCAGAAAGTTTGGATAAAGCATTGCAAAATCAACCAAAGCGTTGATAATAAATTGACCCTGGGGTGTACGTCAGTGAATTAACGTCCCCGAGCCGATAAGCAAATACCCAGGATCAGCTTTTTATTAGCTATTGAGCATGCTCAGCCCGTACTGAGAAGCCTGCGGTTAATGTTGCTGATCCACCTTGAACATCTGGTTCAAGGGCCACAATTCGCAACGGCACCTTGGGGCATACCTCCTACAGTAACAAGAATCGAGAAACTGGATTCTAGAAACTCGTCCACAAGATACTCGCTTCTATAATTGCCCGAACAACCTCTGTCATTGGATGACCTATGAGACTACCTGTTCAGCCATCTTCTCCACGCCAGCATATTCGTCAACACGTCCGTCTACGTCGCCGTGCCCTTAGCCCGGAACAGCAGCAACATGACGCACAGGAATTGCTCATACGGTTCCAGCAGGTACAGAGTGTCATCGAGTCTCACCATATTGCACTGTATTTATCCAATGACGGTGAAATTGATACCCAACCTCTGATCAACTGGCTATGGGAACACGGTAAACAGGTTTACCTGCCCGTCCTGCATCCTTTCAGCAAAGGACACCTGCTGTTTCTCCACTACACCCCAGCAACTCGTATGACGCTGAACAAATATCAAATTCAAGAGCCCATACTGGATATCAGGCTAGTAAAGCCCGCCAGTGAACTGGATCTGATCTGTACCCCGATGGTCGCTTTTGACAGTACAGGTCAACGTCTGGGAATGGGGGGCGGTTACTATGATCGCACACTCACTCGCTGGCACTATGAAAGACAAGGCCCACGTCCACTCGGCTTGGCCCATGACTGCCAACAGGTCAATAACCTGCCTTTTGAGGCTTGGGATGTCCCTCTACCGGAAATCATTACCCCGTCCTGCCATTTTTCCTGGTAACAATATCAATCGAAAGAGATAGCGACACTCTGCTGCCTTTTTCAGCATATTTCTGCTTACCAACGCAAACGTTTGGTTTTTACGTGCCACAAATGGCATAGCTAAATCTATGTTATTAATAGATTTATGTTTTCTTATGTAATGAACAGCGATCTTCGTCAAAGAATAGGCCTGACGCATGCAGTCCAGTTAGCTATAATCAGCGCTTCGCGCAACGTTTGTCATCACTAGGAGAAAGGCATGACACAAGATGAAATGAAAAAAAAGCTGCTGGCTGGGCTGCTCTGGACTATGTAAAGAAAGGCAGCATTGTAGGTGTCGGCACAGGTTCAACCGTTAATCACTTCATCGATGCTCTGGAAACCCGTAAAGAAGAAATCAAAGGTGCAGTATCTAGCTCGGTAGCTTCCACTAAGCGCCTGGAAGAGATCGGCATTCCTGTTCTGGATGCAAACGAAGTCTCTAGCCTGGATATTTATGTTGATGGTGCCGACGAGATCAACGGCGAGTACGACATGATCAAAGGTGGCGGTGCCGCATTAACTCGCGAAAAAAAATTGTTGCTGCCATTGCCAAGCAGTTCATCTGTATTGTTGATGATACCAAGCAGGTTGACGTACTGGGCCAGTTCCCACTGCCAGTCGAGGTGATCCCGATGGCACGTTCATTCATTGGCCGCGAGCTGGTGAAACTTGGTGGTGACCCAGTTTACCGCGAAGGTGTAGTCACGGATAACGGCAACATTATCCTAGATGTACACAACATGAAAATTACCAAGCCTAAAGAACTTGAAGAACAAATCAATGCGCTTCCGGGCGTAGTTACCGTTGGCCTGTTTGCTCACCGTGGTGCGGACGTCTTGCTGATGGGTTCTCGTGAAGGCGTGAAAAAAAATTCGAAAAATAAACCAGTTAGCCGCAAGGCTGACCTGAGTTCTGTTATTTGATTACAAAACGGCATATATTATGCCGTTTTTTTTCTTATCTATATTGTAATATTCTTACCCTTACTGGTTATTTTTTTTGATACTTTAATATCAGCATGTAGCAATCGTTTGAGTTAACGCCAGGCCGCCAGCATGCAGGAAAATAACCTTGCTAAGTCTTTCCTGCCAACACAGTGCTGGCTCCCACCTGAATGCCTAGACTCATGTTTTTAAGGATAAGAACCCAATGGCTAAAGTTTCACTGGATAAAGAAAAGATTAAAATTCTCTTGTTAGAGGGTGTTCACCCTTCTTCAATTGAAGTTTTACAGCACGCTGGTTACACCAATATCGAGTACCACAAGGGTTCTCTTGCTGGTGATGAACTGTTGGAAGCAATCGAAGATGCACACTTTGTTGGCATCCGCTCCCGTACCCAGCTAACTGAAGAGGTCTTTAGTGCTGCAAAGAAACTGATTGCCGTGGGTTGTTTTTGTATCGGAACCAACCAGGTTAATCTGAAAGCCGCGACCAAGCGGGGGATCCCCGTTTTTAATGCCCCATTCTCCAACACCCGAAGTGTTGCCGAGCTCGTACTTGGTGAAATCTTGCTGCTTCTTCGCGGCATCCCAGAAAAAAAATGCCAAAGCACACCGTGGCGAATGGCAGAAATCCGCTGATCACTCTTTCGAAGCCCGAGGCAAACGCTTGGGATCATCGGTTATGGCCATATCGGTACCCAGTTGGGTATTTTGGCTGAAAACCTCGGTATGAAAGTTTATTTTTACGATATTGAAAACAAGCTATCACTGGGCAATGCCACTCAGGTTCGTTCAATGACCGAACTACTGAACAAATGTGACGTGATCAGCCTGCATGTACCTGAAACGCCTGAAACCCAGGATATGATGGGCGCTGAAGAATTTGCCCGTATGAAACCTGGGGCCATCTTTATCAATGCCGCCCGTGGTACGGTCGTCGAGATTGATTCGCTATGCAGCGCACTGGAAAGCAAGCACATTGCCGGCGCGGCTCTCGATGTATTCCCGACAGAACCAAAAACCAATAGCGATCCATTCGAGTCGCCGCTGATGAAATTCGACAATGTCCTGCTGACACCGCATATCGGCGGTTCAACCCAGGAAGCACAGGCCAACATTGGCGTCGAAGTGGCGGGCAAACTGGCGAAATACTCGGATAACGGTTCCACCCTATCAGCCGTTGGCTTCCCCGAAGCATCTCTTCCTGAACATCGTGACTGCGCTCGCCTATTGCACATTCACGAAAACCGCCCGGGTATTCTGAACCAAATCACCACGATTTTTGCTTCAGAAGGCATCAACATTGCCGCACAATACCTGCAAACAAGCCCAGAGCTCGGTTACGTGGTTATTGATGTTGAAACAGAGCGTGCCGAAGAGGCACTAACGAAGCTCAAGGCTATCGACGGTACAATTCGCGCGCGAATTCTGCATTAATCGCAAAGCGACAGGATCGAGGAACTAGCTAGGGCCGAGATTCGATAACGGAAAAAGGAGAGCATGTGCTCTCCTTTTTTGTTCTTCAGAAACAAAGAGAGTGATTATTCCTCAAGCTTAAATACAACTTCAACTCGATCACGGATTGTGATCTGTGAATCCTGATAGGTCGCCGACGTTTCCGGTGCGGCATCCATCGCCATCCGCATCATCATCGGGCGTGGGCTTGCAGCCTGGTAGGTAATACGCCATACCCCATCGATCTTCTCACCAAAGCCTTTTGCCAATGATTCGGCTTTCTCCATCGCATCTTTGATCGCGGCCTGTCGCGCCTGCTCGATATACTCTGCCTCATTGCTGACCTTGAGCTGGATAGTGTTGATCCGGTTGATCCCGTCGCCCAGCGCATTATCGAGATAGGTGTTCAGTTGCTCGAGATCTCTCACCGTAACGGTAATATGGCGACTGGCACGGTAGCCGGTCAGTTCGGGCTTCTTGTCTTTCGGGTAGTGATATTGCGGCTGCAGGCTAATATTGGCGCTTTGAATATCGCTTCGCTCTACTCCCTTGACCTGCAAGCGCTCTACAAACGCTGTAACCGCCTTATCAACGCCTGTTTGGCCTCTTTGGCCGAAGCGCGCATTTCTTCGACAGCAACCGAGAATTCTGCCATATCAGGTTGCGCCGTTACCTCGCCACTACCGATCGTTTCAAGGTGAGGTACGGTTATATTAGCCGCCGCCGTGCCCGCAAAGCCCAACGAGCTCAATCCCAATACCACCGCTAATAGTTGCTTTTTCATAAGGCTATCCTAATTGGTTATACCGTCAAATTTGTCTGCTGTTTTGTTTCGACAACAAGGATCCAAAAATTATCCCCAAAACTGAAAATATTTTGTACAATGTTTTATTTTGTAATTTATCAACACAACACTAAAACGATTTGCTCTTTCACTATTGTGGCAACACGTTGCGGGCGTATGCGGTTAACTTCTGTGACAGCTCGGCCAACACGCCACTTTCAAGAACCCAATGATGCCAATACATTCGGCGAGTCAGAAAAATCTCCGGCGTCACATTTACCAACAGGCCACTGTCCAGCTCACTCTGGATCTGCACCCGTGGGATCAGGCAATAAGCAATCCCCTCCACCGCCATTCTGACAAATGCCTCGGACGATCTCACCGTATGCTTCATCACACTACCCAGCGGCAGATTATAGTGCTGGTGAACAAAGCGCTCATGCATATCATCATGCTGATCGAACGCCACACCTGGTGCAGCCAGCAAGGTCTCCCTTGTCACACCATCAGCAAAGTATTTCTTGGCAAACTCGGGGCTAGCAACACACCAGTAGTCAACCCGGCCAAGATAATCTGCCACACAGCCCGGTAACGAACTGGCCTCCATACTGATCGCCCCAACCACTTCACCGCTGCGCAATTTGTCCAGTGTTCTAATTTCATCCTCAACCAGCAAGTTCAACTCTATTCGCCGTGACTTCAAAAGCGGACTCAGTGCAGGCAAAAGCCAGGTAGCTAAACTGTCTGCATTGATAGCCAGAGAAACCGATAAGGGCTGGCTGGTATCATCTGGAGTGAGCTCCGGTAACAACTCTTGCTCCAGCAAACGAACCCGACGATAGAGTCCCAATATTTTCTGCCCTGCCGGCGTCGGCCTCGGTGGCTGCTCACGCACCAGCATTGGCTGGGCCATCAGCTTTTCCAACTGCTTGATCCGCTGAGAAACCGCCGACTGGGTAATACACAAATGCTCTGCTGCCCGCTCAAAACCGCGCTGCGAGATCACCGCATCCAATGCTTCTATCCAACGATAATCTAGCCCTCGCATACCCAACCCCGCTCATTATTAGAAACATTAATAATATATAAATTTTATTAGTTGTACTTAATCCTACTCTCGAGAGTAGCTTGCGCTATCAGAAATCGTCGTTGATAAATCTATTTTCAGGAACAAGACCAATGAGTATGTGGGTGTTATTACAAGGGTTTGGATTGGGTGCGAGCATGATCATTCCCATCGGGGCACAAAATGCGTATGTTTTGAACCAGGGTATTAAGCGCAACCATCATTTAACCACAGCAACTATCTGCAGCATCTGCGATGTGATATTTATCAGCCTGGGGATCTTCGGCGGAGGCGCTCTGCTATCAAGCAATGAAACCTTGCTGTTTGCGGTTACAGTCGGCGGCATGGCATTCCTGCTCTTTTACGGCGTAATGTCTTTAAAGAGTGCGTTCCAGCCCGCCTCAACAGAGGGTGAAAACACTACCGCCTTGAACCGCGGACGGCGTACCGTCATTCTAGGCGCGTTAGCCGTCACCGTATTGAATCCGCACTTATATTTAGATACGGTGGTCATTCTGGGCTCGATTGGCGGCCAATTTGAAGGTAGCGATCGTGTTGCGTTTGCTGCGGGCACAATCCTCGCGTCATTCGTATGGTTCTACAGCCTGTCGATCGGCGCTGCAAAAATGGCCCCGACCCTGTCCAAACCCAAAGTAAAATGTGCTATCGACCTTTCCGTCGCTGGCATGATGTTCTTCATCGCAGCGCACCTTGCAAACCAATTATGGGAGAGTCCTTTTGTCGGATAACCAGGAACACATCTACCAAACCAATATCGCGCTATTCCAACAGGCAAATGTTCCCTATCAAGAGTGGCAACACGACCCTATTTTGGACTTTAAGACCGATCAACGTATCAGTACCGAACTCGGTATCACGGCGGCACCGACCAAGAGTTTATTCATGAAACTCAAAGGCGGCGGTCATTGCCTGCTACTGACACACCGTGACAGTCGGCTCGATAGCAAGTTGGTTAAATCACTGGTCGGCAAGCGTGTCTCGATTTGCAGCAATGATGAAATGATTGAAGCCATAGGTTGTGAACCGGGCGCGGTATGCCCGTTTGGTTTGCCGGAAGAAATCACAATGCTGATCGATCCGGTGTTATATTCCTTTGATGAAATCATGTATACCCCCGGAAAACCGACCGCCACCTTTGCATTTGCCAGTGCCCAATTGGATGCACTGTTAAGCCTGCTGCCTAATCCGCAAATTCAGTTGCCTGCAGTTACTGAAGCATAGAGGGCAGCCGAATACTCTCGGACTAATATCTAAAAAAAATGGAGCCAGCCGGCTCCATTTTCATTTTCGTTTTATTGATGGCCCTTAGCTTTCCTGCTTGTTCAGGTGCACATCCATTTGCGGATATGGAATACCAATATTCTCTTTATCGAGCTCTTCTTTGATAGCCTGTAGCAAATCAAAATAAACGCCCCAATAATCTACAGTATTCACCCATGGACGAACCACAAAGTTCACCGACGAGTCAGCCAAGGCTACGACACCAATGGTAGGTTCCGGATCTTTCAGCACCCGCGACTCGGCGTTAACCACACGGGTCAGCACTTCTTTGGTTTTTTTTCAGATCCGCATCGTAAGACACACCAATCACAAAATCGATACGACGTGTTTTATGATGTGAATAGTTAGTGATCGCACTACCAATTACTGCTCCATTCGGTACTACAACCATTTTATTATCCGGTGTACACAGTACTGTTGAAAAAAAATTTGAATCGATTCAACCGAACCCGCTACGCCACCGATTTCAACATAGTCACCAGATTTGAAGGGACGGAAAGCAACAATCAATACGCCTGCGGCAAAGTTTGATAGTGACCCCTGCAAAGCCAGGCCAACGGCAAGACCTGCGGCACCGATCACTGCGACGACAGAAGCAGTCTGGACACCGATTCGTCCCAGAGCGGCAATCAGAACAATGACAAATAATAGATAGCGTACTAATGAGTGTAGAAACTCGACAACCGCTTCATCCATGTCTTTCTTGCGCAGCACCTTCGCTACGCCGTTGGCAATTCCCTTGGTGATCATGTTACCAATGAACAAAATCAATAAGGCAGAAAGAATATTCACTCCATATTGGATCAGGAGCTCTTGGTTATCAGCAACCCAAGTCCTGCACTCAATACGCCGTTGGTTAACTCATTATCCTTAAAGGTTTCAACAACGGTATCCGTTACGGTTTCCGCGACACTTTCACTCATACTAATCTCTTCCTGCTAACATTATTCTTATCCCACAATAGGTTATAGCTGCATAAATAAACTTAGTTCTAGTAACACCAAATCCTTACGCAACCACCACTATAACTTCGTTTTTTTTAGTGTGAGGCAATCATTTGCGGGCAGGATAATACTCCTGACTTTGTCAGACACCAACAAAAAAAATACACCGAGAAATAAAATAGCCTTAAAACGAAAAAAAAGCCCGCTAATGCGGGCTTTTGAATTTTAAGCGCTCGACGTTAAATTACAGTACATCGATTGCGTTAAGGTCAGCAAATGCCTTCTCAAGACGAGTAACCATAGAAGCCTGACCAGCACGTAGCCATACGCGTGGATCGTAGAACTTCTTGTTTGGCGCAGCTTCGCCAGTTGGGTTACCGATTTGACCTTGTAGGAATTCGCGGTTTGCAGCTTCGTAAGTACGGATACCGTCCCACGTTGCCCACTGTGTATCAGTATCGATGTTCATTTTGATAACACCGTAGCCGATAGACTCTTGGATTTCAGCTTCTGAAGAACCTGAACCACCGTGGAATACGAAGTTTAGAGCGTTAGGTGCAATACCGAACTTCTCTGCACAGTATGCCTGAGAGTCACGTAGGATAGTTGGAGTCAGTACAACGTTACCCGCCTGGTAGACACCGTGTACGTTACCGAAAGAAGCTGCGATAGTGAAACGTGGCTGATAGCCATTAGTTTCTCATATGCGTAAGCAACATCTTCAGGAGAAGTGTAAAGCTCAGATGCGTCCATATCAGAGTTATCAACGCCGTCTTCTTCACCACCAGTACAACCTAGTTCGATTTCTAGCGTCATACCCATCTTAGCCATACGCTCAAGGTACTTGCCTGAGATTTCGATGTTGTCTTCTAGAGACTCTTCAGACAGGTCGATCATGTGAGAAGAGAATAGAGGCTTGCCAGTTTGTGCAAAGAACTCTTCACCAGCGTCTAGTAGACCGTCAATCCATGGAAGCAGTTTCTTAGCAGCGTGGTCAGTGTGAAGGATCACAGGAACGCCGTAAGAAGCGGCAACAGCGTGTACGTATTTCGCACCCGCTACAGCACCAAGGACTTGTGCACCTTGACCTTCAAGTTTCACGCCTTTACCAGCGAAGAAACCAGCACCACCGTTAGAGAACTGAACAACAACTGGAGCTTTAACTTTAGAAGCAGCTTCAAGAACGCCGTTGATTGAATCAGTGTTAACTACGTTTACCGCAGGAAGAGCAAAGTTGTTCTCTTTTGCTACTTCAAATACTTTCTGTACGTCGTCGCCAGAAATCACACCAGGTTTTACGAAATCGAAGATCTTAGACATAACAATAGTCCTATTTACCTTGTTGTCTGTATTGAATATAAATCTGTTGCAAACGTTTGCTACTGGACAAGTATTCTATAAAAACTTGATCTAATTCACAAACGTTTATCGGTGGGAGCACGGCTCCCACCGCAAATTAATTACGCTTTTGCACGCTCTTCTAGCATAGCAACGGCTGGTAATACTTTACCTTCAACGAACTCAAGGAACGCACCGCCACCAGTAGAGATATAAGAAACATCTGCTTTGATACCGAACTTATCGATAGCAGCCAGTGTGTCACCGCCGCCAGCAACAGAGAAGCCAGCTGATTCCGCGATTGCTTTAGAAATGCCAGCAGTACCTGCTTCGAAGTTTTTGAACTCGAATACGCCAACTGGGCCATTCCAAAGAATAGTTTTTGCGTTGCCGATGATTTCAGCAAGAGCAGCAGTTGAATCTGGGCCAAGGTCGAAGATCATGTCGTCGTCTTGAACGTCAGCAACGTTTTTGATTTCAGCTTCTGCGTTTTCATCGAATGCTTTCGCACATGCAACATCAGTAGCAACTGGAATTGCACACTCTTTCATTAGTTTTTGTGCAGTTTCAACTAGGTCTGCTTCGTATAGAGACTTACCTACGTTGTGACCTTCAGCAGCGATGAATGTATTCGCGATACCACCACCAACAACCAATTGGTCAGCGATTTTAGAAAGTGACTCAAGAACAGTAAGCTTAGTAGAAACTTTTGAACCACCAACGATAGCAACAAGCGGACGAGCAGGGTTGTCCATTGCTTTACCTAGTGCTTCAAGCTCAGCAGCAAGAAGAGGACCGGCACATGCTACAGGAGCATGAGTACCTACACCGTGAGTTGAAGCTTGCGCACGGTGAGCCGTACCGAATGCGTCCATCACGAAAATGTCACATAGTGCAGCGTATTTCTTAGAAAGTGCTTCTTCGTTCTTCTTCTCGCCCTTGTTGAAACGAACGTTTTCAAGAACAACTAGCTCACCTGCGTTTAGCTCTAGGCCGTCTAGGTAATCTTTCGCTAGTTTAACGTCGCAATCCAATGCGTCGTTAGGTAGTTAACTACAGGAGCTAGAGAGAACTCTTCTGCATATTCGCCTTCAGTCGGACGACCCAGGTGAGAAGTAACCATTACTTTCGCGCCAGCTTCTAGGCAAAGCTTGATAGTAGGAAGAGATGCAAGGATACGTGCATCTGATGTTACTTTTCCGTCTTTTACTGGTACGTTTAGGTCAGCACGGATAAATACGCGTTTACCTGCAAGTTCCAGGTCAGTCATCTTGATTACAGACATGATTTGTCCTCTCAACATTAATTAATTTAAAAATCAAAGTTTTGTCGGCCCGGCGTCACTGCCAAACCCAATAATTCATTGCTACAGATTTTCTGCTGTTGCTGCGCAACTTTCCGTTGCGTACATGGCCAATGCGGTGTCTAGCATCCGGTTGGCAAATCCCCATTCGTTATCACACCACACCAACAACTTGATTAAATGCTGGTTACTGACACGAGTTTGAGTGCCATCGACAATCGCGCTATGAGGATCGTGATTGAAGTCAATTGAAACAAGTGGTGCTTCGGTGTAATCAACTATGTTAGCTAATGTACAACGAGACGCCTCTGCCAGTGATTGATTTACGTCATTAACTTTCACATTTGTTTTAACTGTGACACTTAAATCCATCGCGGTGACGTTAATTGTCGGCACGCGCACAGAGATCGCTTCAAATTTGTCAGAAAATTTCGGAAATATACGGCCAATACCAAGATGGAGTTTAGTATCAACGGGAATAATTGACTGACTAGCAGCGCGAGTACGGCGTAAATCGGAGTGGTAGGCGTCGATAACCTGCTGGTCATTCATCGCGGAGTGAATCGTAGTAATAGTGCCTGACTCAATACCGAAGGTATCATCCAATACCTTGATAACCGGGACAATGCAGTTGGTAGTACAGGAACCGTTGGACACAATACAGTGCTCTGGCTTGAGCGAGTCATGGTTCACACCATAAATAATGGTGTTGTCTATATCATTGTCGGCCGGGTGGGAAAATAACACTTTGCGGGCACCTGCTTTTATATGCGCCTCGCCGTCAGCCCGTGAACCATAGAGGCCGGTACAGTCGAGTACAATATCGACATCAAGATCTTGCCACGGTAACAGGTTTATTTCGGGTTGGTGGAGAATTCGGATGCTGTCCTGCTCACCATTTTCATGGGCAATAAACAGGTGCTCCTGGTCATGAGAGACAGGCCTATGAAAGCGTCCATGGCTGGTGTCATACTGCAACAGGTGAGCCATTGCTTCAGGCTCAGCCAATTCGTTGACTGCCACGACTTTTATTTGGTGATGTTTGCCGCTTTCATACAATGCGCGAAGCACACTGCGTCCGATACGGCCAAATCCATTAATTGCGACTTTAAGTGTCATATCCGTGCTACATATTTACTAAGCCGCGTTAGTGTATACCAAGCAAAGCTCAGAATCACCCTAATTGTGACAGCTATCACCTCGCGAGTAAAAAAAACATAGCAAGATCATGGCGATAAATTAATATTTAACCATCTAAATACACCAAACAATGCGCCAAAATAGAATTTTTCGTCTGTGAGAGACACAAAAAAAAGACCTCCGAGGGAGGCCTTTTTTTTCATTCTTCGAAATAAATCACTTAAGTCAGTTCAAAAACTACCTTAAGGATTCATTCGGAATGTGCCAATTCATAGAATTAGGCTAATAGCTCTTTAGCTGTCTCGACGACGTTCTCAACAGTGAAGCCGAACATCTTAAACAACTCACCAGCAGGAGCAGATTCACCGAAGGTTGTCATACCGATAATACGGCCGTCAAAACCAACATACTTGTACCAGAAGTCAGCAATACCAGCTTCAACAGCGACACGAGCTGTGACATCTGATGGCAGAACTGCTTCGCGGTAGGCTGCATCTTGCTTGTCGAATGCATCCGTTGCCGGCATAGAAACAACGCGAACATTACGGCCTTCCGCCGTTAGCTGAGCGGCTGCCGCTACAACTAGCTCAACTTCAGAACCTGTTGCGATAAGGATCAGTTCCGGCTTGCCTTCACAATCTTTCAGGATGTAACCACCCTTGGCGATGTTAGCTACTTGCTCTGCATCACGTGGCTGTTGCGCCATTTTGG
>LLEN01000036.1_pt1 | contig 27487 bp, 31 predicted proteins | sample 595881 | NCBI WGS metagenome assembly LLEN01 (sample SAMN02919314, study PRJNA255460) | bioreactor metagenome | biome: chemostat; feature: culture 2012_10.3; material: sediment; isolation source: day86 10degC chemostat 2012 inoculated with Wadden Sea sediment taken from... | place: Germany: Bremen ...
GCTAGAAAGATAATTGCTAGTTAGTATCTTTCTAGAAAGATAAATAAGAGGTTTTCATGAATAAAAAGATGTCAACATCGTTGATAATGTTGCTTGCTGCCGTTTTCGCAATGTCCCCCTTTGCAATTGACAGCTACTTGCCTGCTATTCCTGCAATGGCGGCCGACTTGAATATCGAAACGTCAATGGTGTCAGTGACAGTCAGTATTTATGTGCTTGGTATGGCGATTGGCCAGTTATTTGGCGGGCCGCTTTCAGATCGGTTTGGTCGTAGACCGATAATGGTTGCAGGGCTGCTGATATTTTCGGTCGGTAGCTTATTGATTGCCAGTGCCGAGTCTATGGAAATGTTATGGAGCTGGCGTGTTATACAGTCTATTGGCGGTGGGATTGCGGTAGTCGGTGTGCCTGCGACAATTCGTGATAATGCCGAAGGCAAAGAAGCTGCCCGGTTATTTTCACTGGTTGCGCTGATCATGATGTTGGCGCCTTCTATAGCCCCGACCGTTGGAACGATTGTGTTAAAAACATTGGGCTGGCCTTCGATCTTTATCATATTGAGTGCTGTCGCTGTTGTTGTCGCCGTTGGAGCTGCAGTCGTTATGCCTAAAGCCGAAAAGGTGACAAAGAAGAAAAAAAATCTGGCGGCTATATCTCGGTCATCAAAGAGCGTCGTGCACTTGGTTACCTGCTAGCACAAGCATTTGGCTATGCCGTACTGATGACCTTTATTACCAACGCACCATTTGCCTATATCGAACACTTCGAAGTAACGGTTGAGATTTTCTCCGGATTATTCATAGCCAATGTTGTAGGTATTGTTATTGTTAACCGTGCCAATAGTTTGCTGCTGCGTGTCTATGAGCCGGCAGTCCTGCTGAAAGCGTTTCTTGGTATGCAATTGATTGGCGGGGTTACGCTCGTTGGTTCGATGATTATTGCTCCTGAAAACCTTTGGTTTGCAGTCGTTGGTTTTGTGATTTCCATTGCAGCCAATGGCGGTATTATGTCCAACTCCAGCGCCTGTTTTATGCGATTTTTTTTGCCAACAGCGCTGGTGTGGCATCAGCATTACTCGGTGCCGTTCAGTATGGTGTTGGGGCGGCAGTCAGTGCGCTAGCGGCGATGCTTAGTGTTGATACGCTTTGGCCAATGATCTTAGCAATGTTAGTTTCGACCTTGATTGCGCTGACTGGGGCATTTGTGAGTTCACGAGCTGAAGCAGACAATCAACAAGACGGCCGTTCGGCAGAAGTAGAACACCAGGCAAAGTAAGTTGCAGGGTAATGTGTTGAGCAAGGTGCTAGGTATGGGTTGAGGCATAAGGTGTTGGATACATGGTAACAAAAGCACATTCTCTTTGTTAAAGCATGCTTAACGGCTGGTATGACTATTCTTAATAGCGTACGAATCTAATCTCAGTACAAGTTGGTGACCGAGTTAAGACTGTCAGCGGAGACAGAGTATGTCAGAAGAGAACATGCCGAATGTTCAGGCTGAACCCGGCGAGCGAATAGCCCCCAAAGCAGGAAAGCCCAAACGGGTAAAAAAAAGAACGTGCAGAGAAAGCAAAGAAGGATAGCCACCGGCAGATAAGGTTAAAAAGCTAACCGTTATGGTATTGCTGGTTTGCATTGGTTTATTCGTGTTCTATGTATTAGCTGACCGTTACATTCCATCAACGGACATGGCAAGAGTTAGGGGGTATGTGATCCCTGTTACGCCTTTGGTTTCCGGTCGCGTTGTTGATGTGATGGTTGAGCCGAACGATGTTGTACAGCCCGGGGCCCCTTGGTCCGGATTGACCCGGCAGATTACCAGCTGGCCGTTCAGGAAGCAGAACAAGGCTTGGTGAAGGCCGGGCAGGGGGTCGGGGTGCAAACTGCGTCAGTTGCTTCAGCTCAGGCCAAGTTATCTGCTGCACTAGCAAACCAGGCACATGTCCGTACTCAGGCTTCGCGTATATTGGCCATGGCAAAAAAAAGGCATTGTGCCAAAGGCCGAGGCTGATAAAACCCGAGCTGCACTAGCGAGTGCCAAAGCCCAAGTTGAAACGGCGCAGGCCAATCTTGAGCAGGCTAAAACGCAGCTTGGCTCGGCGGGTAAGGAAAATAGCGCCGTGAAGTCGGCATTGCTGCTGTTGCAAAAGGCGCAGATAGATCTTGAGCGAACTGTATTACGAGCACCGGCCATTGGTGGGGTGTCCAATTTCAGGCTGAATGAAGGTTTTTATGCCCAGTCTGGCCAGCCGTTACTCACTTTTGTTTCAGGCGAAGATGTCTGGATTGATGCCTATTTTCGTGAAAATAGCATAGGCAACATGATCGTCGGAGATGAGGTCGAAATTGTTCTCGATTTTGCGCCGGGTAGAGTGTTCAAAGGCAAAGTCGCTAGCATTGACTGGGGTATTAGCTGGGGGCAAAGTGAACAGGCTGGTCAGCTGGCGTCGGTGACACCGCAAACGGGTTGGCTGCGGCAAACACAACGTTTTCCTGTGGCAATACGCTTTGATGATGATACTGCCCGAGGCTTTCGAAGGTTGGAGGACAGGCTGATGTAATTGTATATACCCAAGACAGTTCGGTACTGAATATGTTTGGCCGGGTATGGATCCGATTAATGAGCTGGCTATCGTATGTCAGGTGATACGTATGTCAGATGATGCCGGGGTTATTAACTCGATAGAGCAGCGGCGCTATTATCGCCGAGTGATCCGCTATGTATTGGGTATTGTGGTCGCGTGCGGGTTGGCATTTGGTATTGGCTGGGGACTCTCATTTATCCTGCCTGTTTTCCTCGCAAAATTTTTGGCGGACTATCCGGTATCAAGCGTGAGAGATTTCAACAGTTACTTCTTGCGATGGTGCTAACAGTGCTCGTGGGGCTAAGTGTGAGTATGGGCGTGACTCACTACCCTGTGATTTTGTTGCTGCTCGTTGGCCTCTTAATGCTATATGCCTACTATTTGTTTCTTGATCCTCGCTGGAATTTCTTTGCGACTATATTGATGATTGCCGTGATGTTATTGCCGTACCTAGGGATCATCCATTCTGGGTTGGCAATGTATGTTGGGGCTGGTCTGATCTTCTCAGGTGTCTTGGCTGTAATTGGCTTCGTTTTCCTTCATTGGCTGCTTCCGGAAGACGAACAAAAGGAGGAGTCACCTGCTACGACTCCAATATCGTTAACTCGACAACAACGGTTTGAAGAAGCGTTAAAAGCACTGATTGTTGCCTATCCTGTTATTGTTTATTTCTATTATTTCCAGATAAACGGCGCTATTTTGACTATGGTGTTTATTGGAATTTTGTCGCTACAGATAACAGCGGTGAAAAGCATGAAGATCAGTATCTTTTTACTGCTGACCAATGGGCTAGGGGGGCTGCTTGCCTTGGTAATGTATGAGCTGCTGGTCACTACCCCTGAGTTTCTGTTTTTGCTGGCCTTGGTGACATTGGTTAGCTTTGTCATTGGTGCGCAGATATACCAACAACCAGAAAAGGCTCCAGTTTGGGCCGGTATTATGTCGGCAATGTTGGTGGTTCTAGGTGGAGCAATTTCGTCAGATAGTAAGTTAATTGAAGTTAGCTTTTACGGTCGGATCGGGCAGATTGTTCTGGCATCAGCCTACATGATAATAGCATCGGTTTTGTTTGACCTATGGCGGAACCGCGGCAAGTGATTACGGGCTATTATTCGCCCAAATGCCAAATTTGGAGTTAAGTGAATTCCTACCTGCGTCGCTTTGTAGCAATATAGATAATACAATTGACACAGGAGGAGCCGATGAAATTCAACAATATAAGCCATCAGATACCCATATTATCGCTATTATTTGTAGCTGCTGCATTCTCCGTGAATGCTTCGGCCAAAGAGATTACAGTCAAGCATAATCCTGACATCACCATACAGCTAGATCATTGAGTAACCGGGTATGCTTATATGACGGCAAAGATTACTCGTTGGGTTCAATTCTTGTCGTTGAAAATATCGTATTGGAGTGTAAGCCTGAAAATGATTTTGAATCTAATGGACGGCTGAAATGGCACAAAATTGAGAAAAAAAAGCACCTTAGATCGTTTTCCATTTTACGATTAGAAAAGTGCAGTGTTACTACTAACACTGCACTTAAATAACAGCAGGGGGATAGCTGTTATGTTCTCGAACTGCTTAATTATCGAATTTTTGTATTATCGAACCATGCGACCTGAATTTGGTGCTAGCTTTCCAGTACCGCCTTTGTGATGCTCTGTTGTTGCGCCCATCTCCTGCATTAGCAGCTCTTTCATTGCCGCTGATTCACGTGAGTTGGTTGGCTTCCAGTTTGCAATCACTTTAGCTTTATTACTATTCATCGAAGTATTCCTTTTCTTTCATAACATTATAAATAACGATATGTGCCATCTGATTCATAATATGCTGTCATTTTTATACAAAATGAACAGTATTACCAGTAATAAATGCGCTTAAAGTATCCATGTGCGCATTGTTTTATACTACTGACAAAAGCATAACTTTGCATATCTGACCAGTTAATCGCTTAACCATCCTTAATTGTCAGTAATTCTGCGGTTCAGATGAAAATTTATTTTGATACAGTAATAAAAAAAAGCCAATTCCACATGGGGATTGGCTTTTGTTCGAAATTTAGAATTTTGTATGAAAATTACATTTGCTTAGGTAAGCTTACTGCTACTCAAGCGGCGCTTTTCATTAAGCACTATTTTGCCAGTGAACGGCTCTTTAATTCAAAAATAAGCTTTTCGGCACTGCATTCAAACTGAATACGGGCAACAAGCTCCTTGCTGTCTTCAGCAAGCTCTGTTATTTCATGCTTATAGTTGGCATTTACTTGGGCTGCTAGTGCGAGGTAGTTCTTCAGCTCGGTTTCTAGAGCGTCTTTACCATCGGCATAAACGCGGACTTCAGCAACATCATCACCTTCTTTGATGATAAAGCCCATTTCTGCGGATACACCACAGGCTTCACAAGCTTGGTACTCTAGATCTTCGTTTGACATGACTTTCTCTTTATTCCCATGGATTTATGGGGGCATTTTAAAACTTCGTGACCAAGATCGCTAATTATTAATGGTGAAAAGTATGTTTGTAGTCTTGCTCGTACCTAATCGCCATACAGTAAATGCTTGGCTTCAGTTGGTTACCTTGCAGGAAGACTTTTCAAAAGGCCTGCTGAATCCATGGATGATCTTATACTTAGCCTCAGCTTCTCCGGTAGCCGTGTCGCAGAGGTTAATCAGCTCATCATTAAATGGCTTGCCGCTTTTGACACGCTTCTTCATTTCGATGAGAAAAGATCGCTCGTTTGATTCGGCGATAGTTAGCATTGTTAAGTGATGACGACGAAAAGTACCTAGCAACTTCAAAGTTACTAGGCTCGATAACGCAGAAAATGAACTGAGTATGACCACCGTAGAATGGGTAGAGAAGAAACAAGAAATTAATATACTGCTGCATAGCGTTGTTTTGGCAATAGTTACTGCGATCTTTCTTCTCTTATTCATATTGGTGTCCTTTGTTTAATTTGTCACTGGTAAGTGGTTAGTATTTAAGTGACTAGTCTTTAAGTGATTAGTGCTTAGGTACTTGAGATTAAATCTTTTGATATTTAAACCAAAAAGCCCATCACCTTATAGGTGATGGGCTAACATGACGAGGTTGTTAGTGTTCGATCCAACCTCTAGAACTTGCCACGGCTCGTTTCCAGCCAGAGTATCTGCGCTCTCTTTTCTCTTGATCGCCATCTGGGATGAAGAGACGGTCTAGTTGTGCTTTCTCTTTCAATTCGTCCAGATCACTCCAGAATCCAACGGCCAGACCTGCAAGGTAAGCTGCGCTAGGGCTGTCACTTCTGTGACTACCGGACGATGAACATTGGTATCAAGCACATCAGCCTGGAACTGCATCAAGAAATTATTGGCGACGGCACCACCGTCTACTTTCAAGCTGTCTAGGTGAATACCGGAGTCAGCCTGCATTGCATCGAGTACATCTCGCGCCTGGTAAGCAATACTTTCTAGTGTTGCACGGATTATGTGGTTAGCATTTACACCTCGAGTTAGCCCCACAATGGTTCCGCGTGCGTAAGCGTCCCAATAGGGTGCGCCAAGGCCCGTGAAAGCGGGAACAACATACGCCCCGTTTGATGTTGAAACTTTCTCGGCAAAGTATTCGGTATCGCTGGCATCGGTGATCAGCTTCAGCTCATCACGCAACCATTGGATGGATGCACCCGCCATAAATACTGCGCCTTCTAGGGCATAACTGACATCACCTTGCGGGCCGCACGCCAGCGTTGTCAATAGACCGTTGGTTGACGTAACTTTGGTATCGCCGGTGTTCATTAGCAAGAAACAGCCTGTACCGTAAGTATTCTTGCTTCTCCAGAGTGAACACACATTTGGCCAAACAGTGCTGCTTGCTGATCCCCTGCGATACCGGCAATAGGGATACGGGTTCCGCCTTTACCACCAAGGTTTGCCATGCCGTATACTTCCGATGATTTCTTCACCGACGGCATCATGCTTAGCGGAATATCAAACTCTGATAGCAGTTTTTCGTCCCACTCCAGCGTGTTGATGTTAAAAAGCATGGTACGCGAAGCATTTGTATAATCAGTAACATGTGCTTTGCCCTGGGTCATCTTCCAAGTTAGCCAGGTATCTACTGTTCCAAATAGAAGTTCGCCGGCTTCTGCTTTTTCTCTTGCGCCATCGACATTGTCCAAAATCCACTTAATTTTTGTCCCTGAGAAGTAGGGATCCAATACCAGTCCTGTGTTCTCTTTGATGTAGTCTTCTAGTCCTCGGGATTTTAGTTCTTCGCAGATTTCAGCTGTTCGGCGGCATTGCCATACGATTGCGTTGTATATCGGTTTTCCCGTTGTTTTATCCCAGACGATGGTTGTTTCACGCTGGTTGGTAATACCGATTGCGGCCACTTCATCTGTGCTGATTTCTGCTTTGGTCAACGCTTCGATGAGCGTTGAGCTTTGCGTTGCATATATTTCTAGCGGATCATGTTCGACCCAACCCGCAGTTGGATAAATCTGAGTAAATTCACGCTGTGCAGAGCTGACAACGTTGGCATCATGATCGAGGATGACGGCGCGCGAGCTAGTTGTTCCCTGATCTAGCGCTACGATGTATTTTTTTCTGGGTAGTCATAGTTATTTCCTTGTCCATGATTAGGCTTTGTCAGCAATTTCTGCGTTATTGATATCAGCGTTGTGTTGAGCTTGTTCTGTTTCGGTACTGTCAGCTTCTGGCAGGTAAAGTGCGATAGCTTTCGGGTACAACCAAGCACCAAATGAAGCTCCGATGATTGGTGCAAAGATAGGCACAATAAAATATGGAATATCTTTACCACCTGTTAGGGCCACATCACCCCAGCCAGCGAGGAAGGCAAAGAATTTAGGGCCAAAGTCACGAGCCGGGTTCATTGCAAATCCGGTTAGCGGACCTAGCGACCCGCCGATAACAGCAATCAGGATGCCGATCAGTAGTGGTCCCATTGCGCCGCGAGGTGCACCGTTTTTCTCATCGGTAATGCCTAGAATCGCGAACATCAGCACTGCAGTGATAACAACCTCGACAGCAAAGGCACCGCCGAACGACAAAGCAGAATGGGGGTAGGTTGAGAAAATCCCGGCAGTTGCTAGGCTGGCTTCTGTTCCTCGAATAATTTGGTTCGTTGCTTCGTATTCTGTAAATAGGTTGCTGTATAGGAAGTAAACTAAAGCCGCAGAGCTAAATGCGCCTAGCAGTTGTGCTGCAATGTATGGCCCAACCTTACGCTTGTCGAAGCCATGGAATAAGGCTAACGCAATTGTTACTGCCGGGTTAATGTGAGCGCCTGATACACCAGCGGTACAATAGATAGCGATGGTGACGCCTAAGCCCCACGTGATACTGATTTCCCATTGCCCGAAGTTGGCACCAGCCAAAACCAGAGCTGCGACACACCCTACACCGAAAAATATTAGTAAACCCGTACCAATAAATTCTGCGATGCATTCTCCGGCAAGTGTTTTTCTATCTTGATTACTCATAAGAGTTCCTCTTCATCGACGTATATTCGCCCTTGTTTGTTACCCAGATGTTTCCGTTTAACACCTGTGCAACGGAATATAAGCTAGAACTCGACTGAATGTACACAATGCAACATCATTATTTTCGAAATGGAGCAAAATGTGTGAAGATGATCGCTCATTCGAGCATTTTTATGATGATCTTGAAGTGGGGTGAGGGATGGAAAAGCATTCTTGTTTATAAAAGTACCACTTAGTGGTTATTTGTTTTGATATCAATGCTTATTTGATTTATTACTTTTGATTGCGGGGAGAGCTTGGTTGATTATCCTTTGATATACCACTCACACAGGAGAACTGTGGATTTAACCGGTAGCGAGCATATAGTCTGTCTTGTTTTTTTTGTTCGATATCGAACATTTCAGGTGCAAGGTTACGATCAGGTCTCCTTCTGGCGACGTTACCGGACCTGAGATGTCAGGGCCGGCAACAACTGTAAGCCTGGTGGAGGAGTCACACTAAGTGAGGGTAAATACTGGTAATCAAGGTTTGGGTCTGTCGGAAAGGGTAGGATTCTAGTTTGGCGAATCCATTCATCTGTCGAGCTTTTATCTTAGTGTTCAGAGGTGATGTCATTCCGCACAAGAAACGTGTTACCGCGGCTGAAGAAGGCTGTGAAGGGCATGCCGTGATAAAAGGATCGCACCATGCTTTAAGTGCGTTATCCGAAATATCAGATAACTGTAGGTTGCCCGGTAGCGTTGCAGTATGCCCGCGACAGACAGAGCAGTGTCCGCATCGCTCCGGTGCATTGGCATCCGCGAAATAGCTAGCGAGGGTATGGCTTAGGCATTGGCTGCTTTCAAAAAAAAGTTCAGCATGCGTGTAATACGTTCAATCTCGCTATTTTCCTTTTTCTGGAATAAGTCGTAGAGACTTTCAGCTTGTTCCTGGAGATTAAAGTGAGGATTTTTAACGCGGTAAACGTCTGTCATCTGCTTGCTTTCAAGCTCGATCCAGCCTTTTTCACTAAAATAATCGATAGCAGCGACTACACGTTTACGCTCTGTCTGGTTGCTTTGCCATAGTGCTTCAAAATCAACAGTATGCCAGGTTCGTGCTTTGGGAGAACAGGCAAAAATCTGGCAGACAAACTCTCGACGCTCACCCTGAAATTGCTCGGTGATAAACTGCTGATCTTTGAGCAGCTTGAAACGATAATCGGCAAAATAGGTGTACTGTGGCTCGATGATCTGGTGCATTTCCAGATAGACGAGCAGCGTTTTCAGTGGCAGCAGGCGAATGTTACTGTCTTTCGACAAGCGAGAAAGCATGATTTCCCATTGCCCCGGACTGGCTTGGATCTGGCCGAGAACGGCTTCGATTGCCTCCTGATCGGGTGTATCACCATAGACGAAGTTCTCGAGTACATTCAGGCCGGACTTATTGGCAAGAACAGTACAATGAGACGCTAGCCCGTCACGCCCGGCACGGCCAATCTCCTGACTATAGTTTTCAATTGACTTGGGTAAGTCATAGTGAAAAACACGTCGGATATCAGCTTTATCAATCCCCATTCCAAAGGCGATGGTTGCGATGATGCAGCGATGGTTGCCAGACATGAAAGCATGCTGGATCTGCTGTCTTTGCTCTGAGTCCATACCTGCATGGTAGGCCTGAGTTTGGTATCCCTGAGGGTTAAGCCAGTTGGCTAAGTGCTCGGCAGTTTTTTTTGCAATGTGACATACACTATCGTCGGAAGACCGGAATCTTGTTCTAGCAGGTTCAACAAGGCTTGCTGTTTATTATCTTCTTCCGTCGGGGTAATCGTCAGATCGAGGTTGTGCCGGTAAAAGCCGGTTACCACAATATTCTGCTTATCTATAGCAAACTTTTGACCCATATCTTCAATGACTGCGGGGGTTGCCGTTGCCGTAAGGAGCAATACCTGGGGAATATTCAGCCATAGGCGATGACTGGGTAGTTTGAGGTAGTCGGGGCGGAAGTTGTGACCCCACTCGGAGATACAGTGCGCCTCATCAACGACCAGCAATGAAATCGGTACCTGAGAGATAAAGTGGCGAAAGCGCTCGTTGTTGAGTCTTTCAACTGAAATCATCAGTACCTTTATCTCACCGTTTCTTACCCCCTGCATCACTTGCTGGCTTTCGTCCCAACTTTGGCTTGAGTCAATTGAAGCCGCGGGAATATTTTTGCTATGTAGAAAATCGAGCTGATCTTTCATCAGTGCCAGCAAGGGCGAAATGACCAGTGTCAGGTGTGGCAACTGGATCGCAGGTAACTGATAACACAATGACTTTCCAGATCCCGTCGGGAAAATCGCACATGCTGACTCACCATGTAATATTTTCGTGATGACGTCTTCTTGTCCCGGACGAAGGCTATCGAAGCCAAAGTAGTTTTTCAGTGTTTGCTGGTACATGGGTAAAGATAACTCTTAGCACAATTGAATAGCGATAATAACGTACCTGAGAGTTGGACAGTAGCTGGGCAAGGTAAAAAAAAGCTGAATTATTGGAGGGGATCTTGCTGGGATGAAAAGTTCTGCTGCCTCAACGAGTCAAACTGAGTTGTGGCAGCAGAGATGGTTATTTTTCCTCGAAGCGTGCCGCAAGGTGATGGAAATCATCGACTCTGTTTTTAAGTGTTGCACTGCTTAGTTCAACTTGCTCGACTTCATCGAGGTTTTGCTGAGATGCTTCGGCAATTACATGAATGTGTTGGCTAGTCTGTTCAGACAAGTGCTCCTGTTCAGAAGCCGACGAGGAAACCTGGCCGATGAGTTGACTGATTGCCTGCATGTTTTGCTCTACTTGTTCAAGGCACTGAGCTCCTTGGGCGGCGATGTCGACACACTCGTTGGTTTTATCGCGGTTGTTTTCAATCACTGCCTGCCAGTCATTGATTGTGGTCATCATCTGCTCGATGCTGCTCTGGATTTGTTCGGTCGCTGTTTGGGTCCGTGATGACAGGGCACGTACCTCGTCAGCGACAACGGCAAAACCACGGCCATGCTTGCCTGCACGGGCTGCCTCGATGGCGGCATTAAGTGCCAGCAAATTTGTCTGATCGGCAATGCCGCTGATTTCGGACATGACGGTACTCACTTTGCTGGCTTCGCTACCAAGCTGATGGGTAGCAGCAGTTGCCTGTTCTGCCTGTGCCGATAGCCTGTGCAGGCTACTTTGGGTTGAATCCAGCTGCACTCGGGTTTGATCACAATGGAACCGGGTTTCATCCAACAGCGTATTGCTGTCACTGGCGTGTGATGCCACAGAGCGGGCTGAATCTGCAATGTCATTCATTGCGTTGGCAACACGGTGAATATTGGTGTTCTGAGTTGAGATAGCATGGTTAACCCGGCTGGCAGAATCACTAAGTTGATCGGCTAAGTCGTGTAGAGGAGCGGCTGAATCAGTCATTCGTCCTAAGACAGTACGAATACGAGCAGAGGCCATTTTAATACGGTAATCGGCAACGGAAAATTTATCACTACCAGAAAAAAAATGAGTCGGCTGATGCTGTCGTATCGTTGCTGTAATTCTTTAAGCCGCAGCGGAGTCTCGAATAACTCCTGCCGAAACAACAGGCCGATCACTATCAGCGGTGTAAAGAGTAGGGCATTTTGTAGCTAATTCCTTCATTGAGTAAGCTTGCTGCGGCAGGCAGAACACAAGAAGCAGCCAGAGCGCAATACTTAAAGGAGCCTGGAAGAGAAAACGCCGCTTTTCGACCACGCTGTTCCGCTGTTAATAGTTGTTTATAAGCCTTGGTCGCGATTTGAACCCACTGCGATTTAGGTTTAACACGCACAGATTGATAGCCCGTAACTTGGCCATTTTCATACATAGGGGTGACATAGGCGTCAACCCAGTAATAGTCGCCACCCTTTGCTTGGTTCTTGACAATACCGCGCCATGCTTTGCCATTGCGCAAACAGGACCACAAATCAGCAAATGCCGCTTTAGGCATATCAGGGTGTCGGATGATGTTGTGGTTCTGGCCGATGAGCTCTTGCTCACTATAGCCTGCAACTCTGCAGAAAGAGGGGTTGCAGTAGGTGATCACACCTTTCAGGTTGGTCGTTGAAACGAGCTGTTCACCATCAGGAAATGTAACTTCGTTGGGATTTGAAAAAAAATATTGCTAGCTGACATTATAATTAGACCTGAAATGCACGGTACTTATTTAGGGGTACCTTGTTATAAATCCGGCTAATGAAAACATAATATGATACTACGTATCAATATATTAATGGTTTTTTTTGCTAAGTAAGATCGCTTGTTGGCTTGTGTTATTCTTAAAACCTTTCTGTTCACGTATTACTAACTGTTTTGACAGTATATTTTCATATGAGTCATTTATTACCCATATCTTAATTAATAATGTGAAAAAAAAGTGTGGTGACTCCTATTATTGTTAATTAGGCCATGAGTTTATATGTCAATAAGTAGTGGCATATACCCATAATCGGTATGGTTACCGTACGTCATCAGATAGCTTTGAATAAGTCAGGAATAACAATGTTGTGGTTCAGAAATCTTTCTTTTCGTTGGAAATTTATTACACCAATAATGCTTGTGGTTGCTTTGTTCTGTGGGCTATTTGCGACCGTCGTATTTGTTTCAAAAGATCAAGCTGACGCCAGTAAAATCCTAACCGATGAAATACAGCCAGTGCTCGAACAATTGGAAGACGGGTATCGAGATCTTTATCAGGTAATAACGGCTGGCCAAGGGGTGATTCTATCGGAAGGTGACCCAGAGCAGTTGCGCCGACTTACCGACGTTTTTCTCGATGACAGTGCAAAGGCAACGACTCGCTTGAAATCACCTCAAGCTCTGATTGAAAAGGGTTTTCTTGGTACCGAAAGTGAACTGACATTACAGAAATTAAATACGGCATACACTAAATGGCTAATTCATTATCAAACCATGATTGAACAACCTGGTCAGGCCGGAATGTACTACAAAGACAATCGTGTGCAGGTTGAAAATGATTTCAGTGTCCTGCGTTCGTCATTACTAGAAATCCGCAGTGAAATTCAATCGGCTCAGGTTGAATTAAAACTCCAGCTTGTAGCCAATTCGAAACTGATCACTATCATCATCGAAGGTGGTATTGTTGCTGTTATTATCCTCTCAATGCTAATTGCCTGGTTGGTATCAGGTTTGGTTAGTGCTCCGTTAAAGCGCTTATCGCTAGCAATGAATGATATTGCTGTCGGGCATGGTGATCTCACTCAGCGCTTACAAGAAGATAGCAAAGATGAAATAGGGATGCTGGCCAACTCATTTAATGAGTTTGTCTCAAGGATCCATATCATGATCATTGAAGTTGCACTCACTCTTCAGGCTGTGCAGGCAGAAACTGCCCGTATACAGCAAGAAACCCAAGGGGTGGTTGCCAATGCCGCCAGTCAGCAGCAAGAAAGTACGCAAGCTGCAACAGCTGTGAATGAAATGAGTGCGACAAGCGACACCGTTACGCAGCACGCTAATGAAGCGGCTCAGGCTACGCAGAGTGCAAGTACTGAATCTGAAACTGCACGCGATATGCTTAGTGATACCGTTATATCAATTCATAAATTAGCTGATGAAATTGAGTCTTCAAGTGTAGTTATTAGCCACCTAGAGCGTGATGTAGCAACATTGCCTCTATTCTTGATGTTATCCGAGGGATAGCAGATCAAACAAACCTATTGGCGCTAAATGCAGCGATTGAAGCTGCCCGGGCGGGTGAGCAGGGGCGTGGTTTTGCGGTTGTTGCTGATGAAGTACGGACGCTTGCCAGCAAGACACAAGATAGTACTGGCGAAATTCAGGTGATGATCGAACGACTACAACAAGGTGCAAGAGCGGCTGTACAGGCAATGGAATCGAGCAGTGAAAGTAGTACCTATACGGTTCAACAAGCCAATACAGCGAACGACTCGATTGATGCTATCAGTCAGTCAATTAACGTAATTAATGAGATGAATTTGCAGATTGCTACGGCAGCAACACAGCAAAGCCACGTGAGTGACAGTATTAATCGCAACGTGCAGGAAATTGCCTCAATGAGCCAACAAATGGTCGGCAAGGTGAAAACCACGGAGCAGGGATTTGATATGCTGACTAAACAGTGCAGTCAGTTAGAAGAATTAGTAAGTCAGTTCCGTACCTAAAGCTGATTTGTTGTATCGATAGAACATCCGCTTAGGCGGATGTTTTGCTTATTGCCCTACTGAAATAATTTTATGCTGGTAAGCATAAATAATTGGTCTCTTCTGCACGTTTTCTTTACCTCCTAATAAAGATTATTGTCAATTGCTAAAATATAATTATTAATTAAATAGCTATGAAGTATCAATGGCTTAAGATATTCTGCAGGTAACTGAACGTTGTTTGTTAAGGAGCTAGTCATGCCAGAAATGCCATATGATACGTTAGTAACCGTAGGTATATTTATTGTTGTTGCGATTGTGTTTATTGCTTCCGGAGTAAAAACCGTTGCACAGGGGAACGAGTGGACCGTCGAGCGGTTTGGCCGTTATACCAAAACACTTCGACCGGGGTTAAACCTTATTGTTCCTTTTGTTGATAAAGTTGGCAATAAGATCAATATGATGGAGAGAGTGCTTGATATCCCTGCTCAGGAGGTCATTTCACTTGATAATGCTAATGTGACTATTGATGCTGTTTGCTTTGTTCAGGTTGTCGATGCGGCGAAAGCTGCGTACGAGGTTAACGATCTTGAACATGCGATCCGTAACCTAACCCTAACCAACATTCGTACTGTACTGGGATCAATGGAGCTAGATGCAATGCTGTCGCAGCGTGACAGGATTAATAGTCAGTTGCTGACGATTGTCGATCAGGCAACCAACCCTTGGGGAGTGAAAGTTACCCGAATCGAAATTCGTGATGTTCAGCCGCCAGCCGATCTGACTGAGGCAATGAATGCGCAGATGAAAGCCGAACGTAACAAGCGAGCTGAGGTGCTGGAGGCTGAAGGGGTACGTCAGGCTGAGATTTTACGCGCCGAAGGTCATAAACAATCAGAAATTTTACGTGCGGAAGGGGACAAGCAGGCAGCAATCCTTCAGGCGGAAGCTCGTGAACGTGCAGCAGAAGCAGAAGCTCGTGCAACCACGATGGTATCGGATGCTATTGCTCAGGGTGACTTACAGGCGGTCAATTATTTTATTGCCCAAGGTTATACCGAAGCTCTCAAATCCATAGGACAGGCTGAAAATGGTAAAGTTATTATGTTGCCACTGGAAGCAACAGGCTGATGGGATCGTTGACGGGTATTGCTGAGTTACTTAACCAGTCAAAGCAGCCTGAAGCGGGAAGTAAAGGAACGAAGGCATGATAACGCTGTTAGAGCAAATGAACTTTTGGCATTGGATAGCATTTGGTTTGGTGCTACTGCTGCTTGAGCTACTGGGTACCGCCGGGTATCTGTTGTGGCTGGGCTTATCTGCTTTATTGGTTGGTGCAATATTATCTGCTATACCGATGAGCTGGTCACTGCAATGGCTGACCTTTGCGGTGTTCTCGCTTTTTTTTCTACCTGGTTATGGTGGCGGTATCAACACAAGAAGGATCGTGTTGCGGATCAAGGCCGGACACTCAACCAACGAACAGAGCAGATGATCGGGCAAACGTGTATTTTGGATCAGCCGCTCCCTGTGACTCAAGGGCGCATTCGGTTGGGAGATACATCATGGCTGGCAAGAACCGATAAACCGCTTGAAGCGGGAACCTTGGTTGAAGTCATCGCTGTAGAAGGTATCACACTGATTGTTCAAGCTAAACAATAAGGGTTTGAACGAAACTGGGGCTGTGCATTGCACGGCCCTTATTATATAAATCCTTGTACATTAACAGACAGTTGTAGGCCATAGCTAAACCGTCACATCAAATAGATATTCTTTAGATTGTACAATTCTATCCATAACGCCTCTAAGCCAGCGAAGGCTGGGTGAATAATCATCCCGGCAATGCCAGGCCATAGAAATCTTCACCGGTGCTATTTCAATGGGCAATGGCTTTATAGCTAGCGTGCTTATCGCATGGTATTCAGCCACAATGGAGTAGGGCATACTGCAGATAAGTTGACTGTCCTGCAATAGATTCAGCGCACTGGCAAAACTATTCACCGTCATTGATACACGTCGAGTACTATTTAATTCAGCAAGTTTCTCATCCAATATTCCTGTCGCATCTCCTGATAACGAAACTAATAAATGATCTGCTGTAATAAAGTCATTTAATGTTAATTTTTTTTAGTCGCGAGAACGTGTTTCGAGTTCATAATACAGACAAAACGGTTGTCGAACATTTCTTTTATTCTAATGTGCTTACTTGTTCCGTCGTAGTGATCAAAGACTAAATCAACGTCAGCATTAGATAGTAAATATTCACCATCAAGCTTATATGGAACAGCGTGAATCGCTATATCTGGAGCCTCTTGCTCAATGATTTTCCTGAGTGCAGGCATAATAATTGCTGCTGTGCCGTCGGTTAATGCAATTCGAAAAGTTGTTCTTGCCTGCTTGGGATCAAATAGTTCAGGTGATATTGCTTCGGTAATGTTATGAAGAGGCTCTGTGACTTGTTGCCATAACTTAAGTGCGTAAGGAGTCGGGCGGACTCCTCTTCCATGCTTTACAAACAAAGGATCTCGCCAATGGTGGCGCATTCGCGCAACGGCATTAGATACTGAAGGCTGAGTCATCGCTAACCGTTCAGCAGCTATTGTTATCGACTGCTCTTTCATTATCTGGTCGAAAATAACCACAAGGTTGAGGTCTGTTTTTGCCATATTGAATATTCATCATATTTATCAATGATAATGATACTACCTATTAATTAGACGGTATAAAAGAGAAGTTTAATACTGTCACTAGTTAATAACACCGACGAGTGGGAAAAAGATTATGACGACCAAATCATTGATGAAAGCTATACGGATCCATGAATATGGGGGACAGCAAGTGTTGCGTCAGGAACAGATCTCCATACCTGAAATAAGCGCAGATGAAGTCTTAATTAAAGTGATTAATACCAGCGTTAACCCGGTTGACTGGAAAGTGCGTGAAGGCTTGTTGGCTGATGCAGGGATACATCAGTTGCCTTTAACCTTGGGTTGGGATGTCTCTGGGCAAATTGCCAAATTTGGTGACAACGTGACCGGTTTTGATGCTGATGACTATGTGTATGCTATGACTGATATTAGTCGAGATGGTGCTTATGCAGAGTATGTTGCGGTAGATGCCAAAGCGGTAGCCAAGAAACCGAATACCTTAGTTTGTTGCAGTCTGCAGCGGTACCTCTTACCTCCTTGACCGCGTGGCAGGCCATTCATGGCCTGTCTGCTATAGGTGAAAATGACTCTGTTCTTATTCACGGTGCCAGTGGTGGAGTGGGAAGTTTTGCAGTGCAGTTCGCCAAATTACGGGGAGCCAAGGTAACCGCGATTGCTTCTGTCGCTAATCATGATTACCTGCTTGATCTTGGAGCGGATGCGGTGATTGATTATAAAACCCATGCTTATCTTGCCACAGTGGGAAAATTTGATTTGGTCTTCGATATTGTTGATAACGATGCTGATGGTATCTATGACAAGGTTAAAGGTGGAGGGAAATATATTACTACCTTGAAACAGCACGATATCCCGACTCATTATTCATTTGACCATGAACGTGTGTTTGTTACGCCAAGTGGTGAGCAATTGGCTGAAATAGCCATGTTAATCGATGACGGCGAAATAAAAATACCTGCCATTAATGAAATGCCATTTGAGCAAATAGCCCAGGCGCACGCTTTGTCAGAAGCCGAACATGTACGCGGAAAACTTGTAATTAGCATTTAGTCTAAATATCAATTTAGGGAATCAATATGATACCGAGTATAAAAAGAGTTGATCATATTCATGTATTTGTTTCAGACAGGGATGCTAGCGTTCAGTGGTATCAAGATGTCTTGGGGTTTGATCCAGTAAGCCGTTTAGCAGTATGGGCGACAGAAACGGGTCCACTGACGGTTGCCGATGCCAATGAACATGTCTGTATCGCTTTGTTTAAACAGGGAGAGCAGGCGCAGATAGAGAAATCAAAGCCAAATCACTCAACGGTGGCTATTGCCGTAGATGCTGAAGCATTCTTAGCTTGGGTAAAGCATTTGAATCAGGCATTAAATACAAAGCTTACAGTTTATGATTTAAAGTTGGCGTGGTCTGTTTTTATTAACGATCTCGATGGTAATCCATATGAGATTACCTGTTATGACTATGATGCGCTAGCACCTGTTTACAGTATTTAAATCGCTCTACAGCACTCATACCTGAACGAGATAACCATTGGAGCCCAAATGAAAGAAGAGTTTGGGCTTTATGGCTGGGTGGCTATACGTGCAAAGCTAGCGAGTGCTTTATCTATTTTCTCGATAGTCTCATCGCAACCAGTAATATCATGACGTTTTGCCAGATATGTTGGTTCGTTATAGGTTAGCCAGACCTGGTTATTCTCATCTTCGCTGATTAATGCTTTTTGTGGTAAATCAATGGCTACGCTCTGACTGCATATCATAAGAAGTGATCCAACTTTTGGGTTTCCAAAAATGACAACTTCAGTCGGGCGTAGCTTTATCCCTACTTTTGCAGCCCCTTCAGCGTGATTAATACGAGCAAAAATAGTCATTCCTTTCTTTTGTAATGCCTTTTCAAAACGTTCTGCAGTCGTGCTAACGTCGTAAGCACTTTTGATTGTCGTCAAACTACTTTGTGCATATGCCGCAGTATTCATCATAAGGGTTAGCGATAAACCAAAGACAACTTTGTGCATTTTAAGCTTTCCTTCAAAAAGAAAACGAGCAATTTATTGGATGGTCAAAGGATAGACTCCGTGTCCAAAAGTGACAAATGCATAACGACTTAGCCGGATGAAATGCTGCGCAAACGGTTGGGCAATCGTTTATTGTTGATGTGGGTAAACTGAGTGTTTCCATGTTGCGCATGTTTCGAACTTGTTACAAGTCCGTTTAACCAATAGAATCCGCATTAATAATAACGATTTCATTGCTCATGAAGTGCATGTGAAATCAGATAAAAACAAGACTTCAGTCAATAACAACCAGTCAGCCAAAAGAAGAAGTACTATGAAATTGGAAGCAGTCGATTATACCGCCGAGAACGCCGAAGAGCTATTTGTCGAGTCATTGCGCAATACCGGTTTTGGTGTTCTGAAAAATCACCCAATTCAGCAGGAATTGGTCAGTTCAATTTATGAAAACTGGAACGCTTTTTTTTCAACAGTGACGAGAAAAAGGACTTCCATTTTAATGTCGAAACCCAAGATGGTTTCTTCCCTTCAGAAGTATCTGAAATTGCAAAGGGCCACACCAAGAAGGACATTAAAGAGTACTTCCACTATTACCCTTGGGGCCAGTGCCCGGAAGCATTGAAAGCCGAACTTCAGAATTACTATGAAGAAGCGAACAAGCTAGCGGCAGAGCTGTTGTCATGGGTAGAAAAGCACTCACCTGAAGATGTTTCTAAGCTATATTCGCAGCCACTTTCAAGCATGGTTGACGAAAGCTCACAGACTTTGTTGCGGGTTCTGCACTATCCGCACTGAAAGGGGATGAAGAGCTGGGCGCAATACGCGCTGGTGCGCATGAAGACATTAACTTGCTTACTGTTTTGCCTGCGGCGAATGAACCAGGTTTGCAAGTGAAGTCTAAAGAGGGTGATTGGCTGGATGTACCATGTGACTTCGGTAACTTGATCATTAACATTGGCGACATGCTTCAGGAAGCGTCAGGTGGTTACTTCCCGTCAACGACTCACCGAGTGGTTAACCCTGAAGGAACAGACAAGTCAAAGGCACGTATTTCGCTGCCGTTGTTCTTGCACCCAAAACCGGAGGTGGTTTTATCTGAACGCCACACCGCCAATAGCTATTTGATGGAACGTCTTAAAGAGTTGGGCGTGATTTAAGCTTAACTACCGTTATAGTCAACGCCAGTCTTTAATGACTGGCGTTTTTGTTTTGTGTTCTTTATTTCTTCTTAATTTTATGACCTTATCGGTGGAAAGGGTTTCTTAATCGTTGACCAAACACATTGATAAGTGCGCCAGACACAATCAACATACCGCCCAAATAAGTCCAAATCGATGGTGCTTCATTAAAGATCACAACTCCCAGTATTGCAGAGAAAATAATCTGAACATATGAATATGCTGATGCTTTTCCAGCTGCTTGGCTTTGCATTGCTTTGGTTAAACCAATTTGTCCGACTTGTGTAAATATCCCGACTAACACCAGCAGGCCAGTTAAATACAAATCAGGTATAACAAGATCATCGCCAATTAATAGAAGCGACAAAGGCAGAGCCACTAGAGGGAAGTAGAAGATAATAACAGAGCTATCTTCCGTTTGACTTAGCTTACGAACGATCACGTATGCAATAGAACTACCCAGTGCACCGATGATCGCTACCATTACGCTGAACATCGGCAATTCAGAAGTGGCACCTTCAACCGCTGCTGGATTGACCATCACAAACAAGCCCAACAAGCTCATAGCTATGCAGATAGCGGTTGAAAATTGGACTTTCTCTTTTAGGAAAAGCACGGCCAATAATGCAGTAAAGACGGGATGAACGTATTGGAGAATTGTCGCTTCAGCCAAAGGCAGGGTTGTGACCGCATAGTAGACGCACATTAACGCCAGAGTGCCGACCGCACCTCGAGCAAACAGTAGTGGTTTATTATTTCCCCACACCGATATTTTTTTTCGCTTCACATCTAAGTAGCTGATGATAAGGGATACAAAAGCCCTTGCCGCAACAATTTCAAAGACAGGAATACCATAGTTACTGACGTATTTTACGCAAGCGGTCATAAGGCGAAGCCGAGTGCAGAGAGCATCATATAGCGAACGCCAAGAGGAATGATGGAGCCAAACGTGTTAGACATAGTGAAGGCAATTAGTTGAAGTTGGTCGCACTTTATCATAGAGCACGTTTATAGATGAAGAACTTGATACTTTATATGAAAAAAAACAGGGTGATATAGGAATCACCCTGGTTTTTATTGAGTTGCTAGTAAGCTAGTATGTCAGTTAATCAAATCATGGTTACTGCACAACTTCGCCGCTTTCTACCACAGTCTTGCGGACTTTGTCGGCAAACTTCAACGCTTCTTCGCGAATCGCATCTTCATCGACCGTTAGCATGTTACGGTCTTCCATCAATACTTTTCCGTCAACGATTGTGTGTTTTACGTTGGTCGCATAAGCCGAGTAAACCAGTGCAGAATACGGGTTGTAGACTGGAACCATGTTTGGTGCAGTCGTATCGATGATGATGATATCCGCCAGCTTGCCTGTTTCCAGCGAGCCAATCGTATCTTCCATATGCAGTGCTCGGGCTGCACCAATAGTGGCCATTTCAATCACTTTCATTGGTGGCATGGCTGCGCGATCTTTGTTCACCAGTTTGTGCACTTTGGCCACTTGGTTAAATTCATCGATGGTACTGATGGTGTTGCCTGACATCGGGCCGTCTGTACCCAAACCGATGCGAAGGCCATTGTCGAACATTTTCAGTGCTGGTGAAACTCCCTTGGCAGATTTGATATTGGCACTCATATTGTGCGCAATACCGACATCATGCTTTTTCAGCAGGGCAATATCGTTGTCGTCAACATTGATCACATGGGCACCAACAAGGTTTGGCGTTAGTGCTCCGATATCAGCCATATATCCAACAGGTGTTTTGCCGCCGCTACGCTCAGCGATAACTTGGTTCTCACGCTCTGATTCAGCAAGGTGGATCATCACCGGTACATCGTGTTCTAGCGACAGCTTGGTGATTTTCTGCAGAGTTTCAGTGGTGTTGGTATACGGAGCATGCGGGGCGAAAGCTGGGGTAATACGTGGGTGGTCTTTATATTGCTTTATAAAGTCCAGCGCGTACTTAATGCCTTCGTCGGCATTGGCAGCATCGGCAACCGGGAACTTGATAACGGTTTCCCCCAATACTGCACGCATACCAATTTGATCAACTGTTTTGGCCACTTCATCTTCGAAATAATACATATCGGCATAGGTTGTGACCCCGCCCTTGAGCATTTCAACGTTCCCCAACTGAGCACCGATACGCACCATGTCACGGGAAACCAGTTTTTTTTCTCAAGCGGGAAAATATAACGGTGCAGGCGGTCTGGCACATCGTCTGCCATTGAACGGAAGACAGTCATCGAAACATGAGTGTGGGTATTGATTAGCCCGGGCATCACGATATCGCCATTGGCATCAATGATTTTTGCGGCCAAGTAATCTTTGACATCGGAACCGTCGGTAACGGCGAAGATTTTATTTTCTTTAACTGCGACCAAACCGTTGTCGAAAACTGTTTTTTTTCCTGATCCATTGTCAGGACCGTGGCATTCTTAATGAGCAAATCGACTTTTTCGAGAGCGAAAGCAGATGTGCTGGCGATGGAGGTTGCTGCTAAAGAAACGGCAAGAAGTGTTTTTTTTAAACATCGATGACTACCAAAATACGATAACGATATGCAGATGATACTCTCAGATCATGCCTTGAAAATCAGTATTGCATAATTCCCGACGCAAATGTGACTAGAGTCACCTTTTAAAAGAATTCGTATTTTGCTTTGTGTAATAAAACAGCGCCATTTGGCGCTGTTAAACGTTTGCTCGAGTGCTTTTCCTGCAACTAAGCGGTTCGGGTTATGTCCGGCGTAAGGCAAAAAAAACATCCAGGTAGTGAGAACAGAACTGCAAAGTGGTAAAGCAATCCATACACCATTGACACCTGCGAACTCGGCCAGTGTAAAAAATAAACAGTGTGATGAGGATTAGCTTGCCTCCTGTCAGTAGCGAAGCTTCTTTGGCGCGATTGATAGATTGGAAATAAGTTGCTCCAACTAGCAGTAACCCTTCCATTGGCAGCCCCCAGAAATAGAGTCGCATTCCGTTTACAGCTTCTGGCTGAAGAGTGGGGTTGTCGCCGGCAAACAGGTACACCACATATTCCGGGAAACTGTACAGCATAGCGACACCGGTAAGGGCAATTAGCAAAGTCACCGCGAAGGCCAGGTTACGCACCTTTATGACACGTTCGGTTCGTCCGGCACCCGTGTTATAGCTGGTAATTGGTTGGATGCCTAGTGCGATGCCTTCAAAGATCAGGTAGAAAAACGCTTCGGTGTAGCTGACGACGCCATACGCGGCCACATGAAGGGCATCGCCGACCAAAAGGAAAGCCTTATTGTGCAGGGTGAGTACTACTGACAGATAGAGATACATCAACAGGCTGGAGAAACCCAGACGGAAGATCTGAGTTACCGTATCCCATTTTAGCTTAAGTGTATCCCAGTGGATCCGCAGTTCGGTTCTAGGACCGAAGAAATGCTGCAGGCACAACAAACAGGTTGCCGCCTGGGAGATCATGGTCGCTATTGCTGCGCCTGTTAGTTCAAATGGGAATACGACGATAAACAGCCAGTCGAGTACGACATTGAGCACGCCGCCGAAAATCATGATCAGCGTTACTCGGTTTGGCTGGCCGTCATTACGCAATAATGAAGAGAATGCCATTGAGATGACAGGGAAGGCCCCTAGGGCGAAATACCAGAACAGGTAATCCGAGGCCATCTGCAGGATTTCACCATCGGCCCCCAACCAGATCAGTAAAGCCTCGCTATAGGCGATCCCGATACTACAAATCACCAGTGCTGAAAGCAGGCTGAGGGATAGCGCATTGCCGACAATCGTTCTTGCTTTGTCGGTGTGTCCTTCACCGAGCCGAATGGAGACTAAAGCTGATGCCCCCATTCCTATCAATGCACCTACAGCATAAAGTATGACCCGATAGTAGCCAAGCATGATGCCGGCTAGGCCGTTTTCGCCAATGAAGTGGCCGACAAACATGCCGTCTATAGCCACATAAATACCGGTAACTAACATGGCAGCAATGGTGGGTATGGTATAGCGAATAAACAGACGGGAGATTGAATCATTCCGTAACGATAAGTGTGAAGCCGTACTGGATGCTGTCATGTAGCGTCTTATTCAACAAAATATAACAATGAACATGCCGCTATAGTAAAGGATGCAATGCCACATGGGTTATCGAAGCGATCACTTTATTGTGTTTATGCTTTGTTATCGGATTTGGTAGTAAGCTGTGAGGAGAATATATCTGTGAACGACTTTATCACCACCATTACGTTTAAGCGGGTGGTGGATCTGATGCTGTCCTTCGGATAAGAGATATTTCTGTTGCAGGCACTTGCAGAGTGTTGGTGCATTCCTGCAGGCGGATACCATCGGCGAGATAATCGCTTGTGTTTGTCGGCAAATGACCAAGCCACCATGCCGGAATTTCTTTGCTGGCTTTACTGCGATCAAACCAATGATCGGAAACAATCAGCAAATGATGCTGCTTTTCTTCATCAACTTGCTGACAGGCGGTATTTACGGATTGAACGAGCGCCTCACGTCGGGCGAGGTTGGCGCTGACAAGGTGATGAGCAATGATCCATAACGTAAAGCTGGGTGTCTCGATACGGAAGATTGGTTGTTCAAGCACATCATCATGCTGGCTTGGTGGAGTTCTGCGGGTATATCCGCTTGTTTTAGAGTCGATAAAATCCGGCGGCATAAGGTTTTGCCTAAGTGGTTTCCACGCATTCCTCGGTTATGTACCGTTGGATAATGTTGCTCGCACAATTGCAAGCAGTCAGCTTTGAACTGATGAATACTGACTGAAAGAAGATCACTGACCAAGAACGCTAAGCCCCATTACACAAAATAACTCGCTCAGCCCGGAATGATGATTGATGTAGGTCCAGGCTGATAATACTAACTATCACAGGCCTCCATCGTATCAGAAAAAAAAGTGCTTTCATTTACGGTTTTTCAAGTGTTTAGTGATCAAAGAAGACTCTTGAAAGTGACTTCTTTGATCTTAATGACAGGATTGACGCTAAGAGCGTGTTGACGGGGTACGACTGAAGCTTGAAAGCGCTGGCAGCCAGCGCCTCAATATTTTGTGACGAAATGACAGCAATATCAGTGCAGTTGCTAGATATAGCACAGGCTCGGTAATACCGGATTTAACCGACCAATAGTAATGTATCGGTGCCAACAGTAACGCAAGGTAGACCCAATTGTGTATTTTTTTTGCCACCGGTGGCCGAGTCGCCGTTGCATACCTTGGGTCGATGTTATGGCTAGCACAAGCAAGATTACCCAGCTCAAGGCGCCAATAGTTAAATAAGGCCGGGTCGCTATTTCACTCGCCAGCAGTGACGCGTCGAATCCGAGATCCAGAGCCAGGTATACCAGCAAGTGTATGGCTGCCCAAAAAAAACTGTACAGGCCAATCAGGCGACGAACTTTGACCAGTTGCCCTAGCTTAAAGCGGCGGGCGATAGGAGAGATCAGCAAGGTGATCATCAAGGTATTTAGTGCAGCCTTGCCGGTCAAAGTGGCTTAGCCCCTCGACGGGATCGGCACCCAAGCCACCTGTCAGTGTCTGATAAATCATCAAGGCCAAGAAGCTTAAACTGATCAGATGAATAACGGCTTTAAGCCCTGTGATATGTCGAGGCGTGATCTTCATTGGCATTCTTTCCTCAAAGCCAGTTCCTTAATATTCATTTCTTTAACTGTTTCCTTAAAACTGTTCTCTCAAGTCCATTCCCTTGTACAACCCGGCCACTTCATTGGCATAGCCATTAAACATTGTCGTCGGCTGACGGCGGCTGCTAAAGAGGCTTCCTTCACCAATAAATCGTTCGCTGGCCTGGCTCCACGTGGATGATCGACTTGCGGGTTTACATTGGCATAGAAACCGTACTCATTGGGGGCAAGACGGTTCCATGTCGTTGGTGGCTCTTTGTCAGTAAGCGTAATACGCACAATCGATTTGATACTTTTAAAGCCATATTTCCATGGCACAACCAAACGTAGCGGTGCGCCATTCTGAGGTGCCAGCGTTTTGCCATAAAGGCCGACTGAAATCAGTACCAACGGGTTCATTGCTTCATCGATTCGAAGTCCTTCGACATAGGGGTAGTCAATCCCGCCACCAAGCCTGCGGGATGCTTGTCCCGGCATGCGTTTGGGATCATGTAGGGTTTCAAAGGCGACATATTTTGCCTTGCTCATCGGGTTGGCTTTTTTTTCAGTAATTCTGCCAGCGGAAAACCAATCCATGGAATGTTCATTGACCAAGCTTCAACGCAGCGTAAACGGTAAATTCGCTCTTCGAGTGTGAATTTGCTGAAAATATCTTCATAGCCCAATGTGGTCGGGCGGTGTACCAGCCCGTCAATCTGTACTGTCCATGGGTTCGTCTGGAAATTGGCAGCACGGACGGCAGGATCCGATTTGTCGGTACCGAATTCGTAAAAATTATTGTACTGCAGTATTTTGCTTTCCGGCGTGAGCGAAAGTTTGCTATCTGAGTATTGCGATGGCTTTGTCACCAACTGACGGCGGCTGTCTTTAACCGCCGGTTTATCTTTACCGGTAAAGGCATCAAACAATCCTGCATTGGCCTGCGCGGCAATCGGCATTCCAACAAGAGTGATGCCGAGCTTTTTTTTAAGATATCGCGACGCTGGTGGTAAACCGATTCCGGAGTGGCATCGCTTTCCTTGAGTGCCCAACGGGGTGTTTTTTTTGATAAGCATAATCTTCCTTTTGCATAGTTTGAAATAATAGAAATTGACTGATGGATAAGTAGACCTGACAAAGCAGAATTAAATTTCACAATATTATTCTTTGATTTTATGGAAGAAGAGGTTATGTTGCGCGGCACAAATGAAACACCTTCGTTCAGGGATTAGGGATGTATAAAAGAGCGATTTTAATTTCTTCACTATTGGCGTTACCGATCAAGGCCACAGCGGCGGGCTCACCATTGGCGGCTGGCGTATTTATTGGTAGCCCGAGTTCAGGTGTTACCGTGAAATACCGAGAAGAACTACAGTTTTCAATGGGCTTGGATACACTCAGCCTGACAGCGGATGCTATCTGGAAAGTGAGTGACTTAAGCCGGGGAACCTTCTACTCACCGTTTTATACCTTCACTGGCATTCAGTGGGTGGATGATGATAAGCACGAGTGGGGACCAAGAGCCGGAGCCGGGCTATTGGTTCCTTATGACTATTTCCATTTATATGCTGAAGGTGGCATGACCTGGTACGTGCAGAGTGATTCCAGCCTGGAGCTAGAAGGGACCGTCGGGATTAGGTTCGATTTATAGAGTGTTGCTGAACGTAGTAGTTTTTCTGTGGTATAAACTGCTACGTTTCTTCCCAATATCGTATTCATCATGAGTGACTTAAATCAATTTCACGCTCAGTTAGAGCTTCAGCATATTTATCTGGAA
>LLEN01000037.1_pt1 | contig 27415 bp, 19 predicted proteins | sample 595881 | NCBI WGS metagenome assembly LLEN01 (sample SAMN02919314, study PRJNA255460) | bioreactor metagenome | biome: chemostat; feature: culture 2012_10.3; material: sediment; isolation source: day86 10degC chemostat 2012 inoculated with Wadden Sea sediment taken from... | place: Germany: Bremen ...
GTAGGAGCACACTATTATTGTGAACTGTTACTAGAGCAGGGGCCGGATTACGCAAGATTCTGCCAGATTATTGCCCGGCTCATTGAACACTATGATGCCTTGCGGTTGGTGATCACCGAGGATCATCAGCAGAAAATTTTGGCTCAGGCTCCTACTTTCCAACCTGCAGCTTATGACTGCAGCGGTCTGCCACCGCTTCAGTTTGAACAGCAACTGGAAACGCTGAGGAAGGAAGAGTCTCATCGCTGTTACGAGGCTAATCAGTGGCCATTGTTCAATTTCTCTTGGATCAAGCAGCCCGAAGGCCAGATCAGAATCTTAGTCAGTATTGATTTGTTGATCATGGATGCAATGAGCGGCAATAACCTGGTTACCGAATTGCAGGCATGTTGCCGAAATTCCGACTACGAGCTGCCGTCTGTTCCTTCACTGCGTGATTATTGTGTGGCTATGGGCCAGTGGCAAGAAACACGCTACGACGAATCGATGAACTACTGGGAGTCTAAGCTGGCTTCCCTACCATCTGCGCCTCAGTTGCCGCGCATTTCCTGCGTCGAAAACTGTGCAAAACAGCAATACCGTCGGTTATGCCATCGGTTAACTGCCCAGCAGTGGGAACGCTTGCAGCAGTATGCCCGAGAGCTGCAAAGTACGCCTTCAGCAATTTTGCTGACCCTGTTTTGTCGTGTGCTCGCCAGTTGGAGCACTAAGCCTGACTTCTCGCTCAACGTCACATTGTTTAATCGACCGCCTTTGCATCCTGATGCCGATAAACTGTGGGGCGAGCTGACGACAACTTCGCTGGTGGCATTCAAAGACGAGGCTGTGCCGTTTGCAAAACAGTTTACCGCTATTCAGCACCAACTGATGGATTGTGTTGAGTATGGATCTGTTTCGGGGGTCGAGCTGATTGGAATGAGCCAACATCATCAGCCCGGAAAAGCAACGATGCCAGTTGTGTTTACCAGCTTGCTGCACAATTCAGGGCTCGCATCAGGCGAAGCGAAAGAAGTCTACGCCGTTAGCCAGACTCCGCAGGTTGCTTTGGATCATCAGGTTTATCTACGCAATGGTGAGCTGCTACTGAACTGGGATGTAGCTGAAGGTTATTTTGTCGAAGGTGTGGTTGATGAAATGTTTAGGCATTACAGCCAGATGGCTGAGCAACTTCTGGCATCTGATCCGAAAGACCATCAGGCATTGTGGCATGCCGAATACTTCGCACCAACAGGTGAGTTTTTGACCGTGCGTGAACAGGTAAATAACACAGAGTGCGATTTACCGTGGCAGCCTTTGCATCATCCATTTTTTTTGCGGAAGCAGAAAGTCGTCCCGATCAGATCGCCTTATCTTCAACTCAAGGCGATCTGACGTACAGAGCCTTAGCTGACTGGGCAAAAGCTATCGCCGTTAGATTACAGCGTCAGGGGATCAAACCGCGCCAGGGGGTTGCTGTTGCCATTTCTAAAAGTCCGGCCCAGATTGCCGCGGTATTGGGAATTTTGGCGGCTGGTGCTTATTACGTACCGGTTGCTGCGGACTCCCCACTTAAACGCAAGCAACAGATCTTGCGAAATGCACAGGTGAGCGCGGTGTGTGTCGCTGACACGAAAGTCGATTCGATAGCCAGTTTGAAAAGCTTGCCCAATATTGAGTGTCACCCTGCACAGGACTCCGAATGGGATGACATTGCGCGGTTCGTGGTTGATAAACCGTCACCAGAGTCATTGGCTTACATTATCTATACCTCCGGTTCGACAGGGCAGCCCAAAGGGGTCGCACTCAGCCATCAGGCAGTCAGTAATACCTTACTTGATGTGAGTGATCGTATTGACCTCAATGAAAACGATGCTGTTTATGGCTTGTCGGCTTGAATTTTGATCTTTCAGTGTTTGATGTGTTTGCTACCTTCTCCGTTGGAGCGCAGCTTGTATTGCCGGATCCTGAGCGATTGAGAGATCCGGGCTACTGGCTTGCCCAGCTGAGGCAACATCATGTCTCGGTATGGAACAGCGTTCCCATGCTGGCTGAGATGCTGGTGACTTATTGTGAGCAGCAAAATGAGATATTGCCCGGTTCGTTAAAAGCGTTCCTGTTGAGTGGAGACTGGATTCCGCTGGATCTGCCGCAGCGCTTACGTTGTGATTTGCCTCGTTTGAAGGTTGTCGGCATGGGCGGTGCAACGGAAGCGGCTATTTGGTCAAACTGGTTTGACATTCAAGAGATTGGCACAGAGTGGCGAAGTATCCCTTACGGAAAGCCGTTGTTGAACCAAGCCTATCATGTGTTGGATGCGCAGCTTCATTCCAGGCCTGATTGGGTTACGGGTGATTTGTATATCAGTGGTATGGGCCTGGCCGAAGGTTATTGGGGGGATGAAGAGAAAACAGCGGCATCATTCTTTTATCACCCAGAGACTGGCGAGCGTCTTTATTGTACGGGTGATCTCGCCCGTTACTGGCCGGACGGCACTATTGAATTTCTAGGCCGTGACGATCAGCAGGTCAAGTTGGGCGGTCATCGGATTGAGCTTGGCGAGATTGAAACTGCGTTGATGCGTCACCCAACGATAAAGCAGGCATGCGTTCAATTAAATGACCATATGCCCTCTGCCATTGTTGCCTGGCTAGTGGCTGAAGGAGTCGCCAGGTTGAACAAGAAGTCTTGGAGCAGTTTCTTGCTCAGTGGTTGCCCGAATACATGCAGCCGAGAGGCGTGCGTTGGCTTTCCTCCCTTCCTTTGACGGCCAACGGAAAAGTTAACTACAAGGCGTTGCCTGATGTGACGTTACAAGTAGCTGATGTGCAGTCTTTAGTACCGAAATCCCCATTAGAGCAGCAGATGTGTGAATTGTTAGCACTCACTCTTAACCGAACAGCTCTATGTCCTGTCACTCGCTATTTTGAACAAGGTGTCGGTTCTCTCGAACTGGTCAAATTCCATGGTGCACTTGTCTCCAGCTTGGATGTACGTGTCGATATCACTGATTTATTTACTTACCCCTCTGTTCGCGAACTTACTCTTCAACTGGAAACAAGGTTTTAATCATGAAAGATACCAAAAATAGAAACATGGAAGACATTGCTATTGTTGGAATGGTTTGCCGTTTTCCAGATGCGAACAATAAAGAACAGTTTTGGCAAAATCTCTTGGCAGGTAAAGAGTCGGTTCGACCGTTGAGTGAGCAAGAACTGAAAGAGTGGGGAATGGCCTCCTTTGTGGATGATCCTGACTATGTCAATGCTGCCGCGGTTATTGATGACGCAACCTGTTTTGACTACCGCTTTTTTTTGGTTATTCCCGAAAAGAAGCTGAATTGATGGATCCTCAGCAGCGCCTATTCCTTCAGTCATGTTGGCATGCACTGGAGGACGCCGGATATATTCCGGATGCTGAAAACGGGCAGGTCGGGGTTTTTGCCGCTGCCAGAATGAGCAGTTGGATTAATCAGTTTCCTCTGCTTGATAGCAGACAGCTTTCTACCACTGAAGGCTTTCAGACGTTGATGGGGAACGATAAGGATTATCTGGCAACTCGTGTCGCGTATAAGTTGGGCTGTACTGGCCCGGCCATGACTATTCAGACTGCATGTTCCAGTTCGCTGGTGGCAATTTATCAAGCATGCCGCAGTATTCAGAATGGCGACTGTACGATGGCGTTGGCAGGCGGTGCGGCACTGTCATTTCCTCAGGGATGCGGTTATCAGCGCAATGACGGAATGATTTTCTCTCCTGATGGGCAATGTCGCCCATTTTCAGCTGATGCCAATGGGATTGTTGGTGGCAGCGGTGTCGGCGTGATTGTGCTGAAACGCTTAAGTGATGCCCGGAAAGATAACGATCGTGTCTATGCGGTTATTAAAGGTGGTGCCATTAACAACGATGGTAACCGGAAAGTCGGGTATACCGCTCCTGGGGGGCAAGGTCAGCAGGACGTGATCGAGCAGGCATTGGATCGAGCTGGCGTTGATCCGGCCAATATTGGTTATCTTGAAGCGCACGGCACCGGGACGGTGCTGGGTGATCCTATCGAGCTCCGCTCTGTGAGTACGGCATGGCAGCAGTACACTCAGGAAAGCGGCTATTGTGCCATTGGCTCGGTAAAAGGAAACATTGGTCACCTGGATACCACTGCCGGGGTTGCCAGTATCATCAAAACGGCTCTGGCTCTCTATCATAACCGTATCCCGCCAAGTATTAATTGCAGCGCTCTGAATCCTTCCATTGATTTCGCTCAATCACCTTTCTTTGTGGCGAAAGAAGTGACTGATTGGCCGCTGGAAGGCACACGGTATGCGGCGGTGAGCTGTTTTGGTATTGGCGGAACGAACAGCCACCTCGTTCTGGGGCAGTCGTCAGATGCCGACCTACCGAAAAGCTCGAAAGCCCCTCAGGATGACGATTATTCTTTGCTGGAAATTTCTGCCCCGGACGAAGCCTCTTTACGCAGGCAGCTTGGTGGTTGGCAGCAGGCATTATCCGACTACAGTCTGTTACCGGATAGTGAGCAGCAAGGAACTATTAATGACTGGGTTAAGGCATCGCATCATTTAAGAAAACAGCATGCCTGCAAGCAGGTTATTGCTGCCCACTCTATCCCTGACGCGCTAGACCAAATAACACATTCGATTCAAACCAGTGCTGAGCAGAGCTATCAAATAGGAACTCGCAGCAAAGCACCAATCATGATGTTCAGTGGTCAGGGTGCGCAGTGGTCCGGGATGGGAAGGACACTGTTCGAACACTCTGATGTTTACCGCAATGCGGTGACGCAATGCAGTGGGTGGATGGCCGATGCACTTCAGCTAGAGATCACTGAGTTAATGTTTGGCCAAGATAGCAGGCTAGATGACAGTCGCTATGCACAACCAGCTATCTTTGCCCACCAATATGCCCTGTATAGTTATTACTGCTCAGTGGGGGTTAAGCCTATTGCAGTGCTAGGGCACTCATTGGGTGAGTATATGGCGGCAGTCGCCGCAGGAGTGATGGACGCAAGGCAAGCCGCCATTTTGGTTGTTGAACGTGCTGCGTTGATGGCATCCATCCCGGTTGCTGGTGCCATGATCTCGGTTTCGACAGATGTCGAGACACTGGACAAATTTCATCCACAATGGCGTGAAACGTTAGATTTAGCGGCTGTTAACCGCAAGGATGAGTTGGTGTTGTCAGGCTTGGTAGCGTCAGTTGACGCTATTGAAAAGCAGCTTTCAGCAACCGGGATCCGAGTTCATCGTCTGTCGATAAGTTTGCCGTGTCACAGCCGCTGGTTGGAACCTATTTGTTCCGATTTTGCTGCCAAAGTGGCAAAAGTATCGCTGAAAGCACCGTCATTGCCGTTTTGGTCAACGGTGACAGGCGAGCAGCTTGATGCTTTAAGCGTGTGCCACAGAGAGTATTGGCTAATCAGTTATTAAAACCGGTGTGCTTTAGCCAGGCTTTGCACGCGGTTTGCGAGAAATATCAGGCGCCATTGCTGGAAATTGGTCCATCAAAGGTATTGAGCCGATATGTTAGTAATGATGTACCGGCATGTTCGGCACAATTGCGCCACGGTGATGGCGTGCGGGACTTTTGGCAGAGTTTGGCCTGGCTAGCAACTCATGGTGTTGCGGTGAGCAGTCCAACGGCGATTGAAACTAAGCCCGTTGTACGTACATTGCCGCTACCGCTTTATTCCTTCGCAATGGACGAGTGCCGTCCGGTCTTAAGTGAGTCGGTTGCTGAGCAGTCAACAGTGGCAGGTAAAGACAGTGATGTCTCGTTAATACTAAAACAAGCCGTCGCCGAGACGGATGAGGAAACACTTACCGCTTATCCGTTTATGCTGGAGATTTCAAATCGGTTTGTTGCCCATTATGCGTGGCAGGCTTTACGCCAATGCGGCTGGCTACCGGATTCTGGGTGTGTCGAAAAGCACTGGGAGCAACAGGCTATCCCTGAGGCTCGCTTTCCTTTGCTCCGTCGTTTAGTCCGTCCGCTGCAAGCCTGTGGTTATCTGTGCCAAAACGGTGAAGGCTTGCAGATCCTTGTTGACCATCCAGTAGAGCAGGTCGAGGCGTTGCACCATGACTTTCGACATCACTTTAACCTGGCAATGAAAGCGGATTTTGATGACTTGGTTGATTTGCTCATTAGCTGTGGGAAGCATTTAGCTGGAATGCTGACAGGTGATATTAACCCTGTTGATATTGTTTTCCGAGATAATGGGGCAGCAGTACTTAACCGTTTTTATTCCGAAACGGTAAATGCCAAGGTTGTTAACAAGTGCTGGCAAACACCGTGTTGTCTCTGTACGAAAAGCATAAGCGCTCAGGACATTCCGTGCTGCGGATTATGGAAGTTGGCGCCGGAACAGGCGCATCGACTCAGGCCGTGTTGTCAGCGTTGCAAGGTGCCGATATTGAATACCTGTTCACCGATGTGTCGATGTCATTTATTGACCAGGCCCGAGAAAGGTTCGGACATATTTCTGGGGTTGATTTTGCGCTGTATGATTTGGATGACTGTCATTCGCAACCTGCCGAACAACTAGAACAACCTTTCGATTTGATTATTGCCGCCAACAGTTTGCATGCCAGTAAACATGTTGGAAAAGCGCTGGAACGTTTAACACCGCTGTTGAGCTCGCAAGGACATTTATTGCTGCGAGAGCTTACCGTACCTTATGCCGTCTTCGATTTGTTATTCGGGCCATTGGCCGCGATTCCGGAAGACAGTGACTTGCGCGGAGATGACTTGATCTTAGCAGGGCACCAATGGCAGAGCCTGCTTACCGAACAGCATTTTGCTGAGGTGAAACTGGCGCCTGCATCTGGCAGCCCGCTTTCGATCTTGGGTGAAAATGTGATTTTGGCTTGTCGCTCGGACAAGACGGCAGAGCACGATAGCCAATCTATAAGTAACGGTACGTTAATTGATGGGCTGGGTTGGCGACTTGATGTTTCTCAACCTGTATATAATGTGCCGTGGCAGGCTGATGGTGACTGGTGGGCGTTCAGTCTGTTGGCTCTTAATGCACTACGTGATGTGTTAGGTGACGGGGTTTACCGCTATCAGAAAATTCTGCGCCAGGAGCTCCCGCTAAACACTGCGGTTAATTCGCCTGTTCAGGCCCAGCTACTGGTACATGTTGGAGCGGGTGGACAAGGTAAAGTTCAGCTTATGCTGCCGGGTAACAATGACTGGCATCAGCATTATTCGCTCCACTATCAACGACGTGCAGTGTTGCCGTTGCACACGGAAACTGAACAAACGCCATTAGAAAAGGTGGAGCTAAACTGGGATAGCCAAGGGCGCAATGCTTGGTGGCCTGAAAGTTTGGTTTGCGATACACGTCTGGGTGTTGAGCCATCTGTGGATTGGTCAGCCTTATCTTGCCTGGGTACTTCTCAGACTGGTCAGCCACAAGAAATAAGACTTCATCTAGAAAACTGCTTGTCGGGGGAACTCAAGGCTGTCGGTATCAGTGATAGGCCGAGTCAAGAAATAAAGTCACTAGCGGTTAATGAGGCCGTAAGTAATATTGCCCTAAGTAATTACGACTGGCAGTGGCAGCCTGTTAGCGACATGGACTTACAGCTCCGAAAGGAAATGGTCGAGCCCTTGTGGAGTGAAGATAATGTGACCTATTTGCTAGGGGCTGAGGGTTCTGCTTGGGTGGCTCAAGCGCGTCAGCTTATCGAGGGTCAAGGAGGCACAGTTAAATTTCAGGCTCTTTCCGCCCCCCTCGCAGTGGCCCAATGGGTGAACGAATTTAACTGCCAGCCACCTGCCGGCATCGTGTTCATTCATGAACCGGCTCAGCCTAAACCTCTACTTCATACTGACAATAAAAGTTTCTCGGTACAAGGTATTGACGAATTGCAGCTTGTCGGGGAAAGTCTGTTCAACATTGTTCAGGCCATGCAGCAGGCTGATCTACCACTATCTTCCATGCCTTTGATGTTATTAACATCCAAGGGAGGAGATTTGTCGCAAGCGAGCGCAGTTGATCCCATTTCTGCCTCATTAGTGCAGATGCTTCGCTGTACCCGTAACGAAGTTGCTGATTTGAAAATATCGGCCTTGAATTTTGATGATCCGACAGCTTTGTCAATTGATTTACTGCAATACGCAGATTCACCGTTCCAGCTCAGCTTAACGAATGGGCGATTGTGTTATCCGGTATTGGCTAAAAAGACATTGCCCGTATCAATTGCCAAGCCCGTCATTCGCCCCGGTGCGCTGTATCTGGTCTTTGGCTTGGGTGGGATTGGTCGCTGGCTGGTTCAATGGCTAGTTAAACAAGGCGCAGATCAGATCGCGATCTGGCTCCGCCGAGAGCCAAATGCAGAACAGCACCAATGGCTTACCGAGCTGAGGCAATCTGGGGTTCAGGTTCACCTCAATTGTGATGTAGAAGCAACATCCGTACTGGCAATTGAAAGTGCGTGGTCAAAGCTGCCCGTAGCACCGACAGGTATTTTTATGACCGTTGGCGAGGCCGTATCTGCACGCATTGAACAGCTTGACTGGTCGCGTTGCTGGCTTGGCATGGCCAGTAAAATGGTCGCATCAAATACATTGGTCAAATTGGGCGAGCAGGCCGAGTTTATTCAGCTGCTCTCGTCTTCTTCGACGCTAACCGCGATGCCAGGCCTATTACCTTATGTGGTCGCAAACAGCTATGTAGAAAATCTGGCAGCACAGAGGTGGCATCAAGGTTATCCGGTGATGGCAGTGGCTTGGGGTAACTGGTACCAGACCGGCATGGATTCCGGTTTCGATGAGGCCGCTCTTAACCGAATGGGCTTTTATAGCCAGGAGCCCCGTGAAGTTGCCGAACTACAAAACGGCCTTCTTGCATTAGGAGGAGGCGTTAACACCATTTGTAAAATTGAGTGGCAGCAGTTTGTTACTCAGCATGGGGGGCTGGCTGCCAACCTGATGCGTTTTGACCAACTCACGGCATCGGCCCGTTCCGAACAAGGCCATGGCTACCGGAAGCGGCAGCAACTGAGCGATCAGCGTGCCGCGCTGAGAAAAATGTCGCCAGAGCAGCAGAAAAACCACATTCAATCAGTACTTACCGGTTTGTTGTCGGATCGACTTCAGATTGCTGAAAATCAGCTAACTGACAGCGTGGACTTGTTTGCGATTGGTATGGATTCGTTGGTTTTTGTCGATTTCTCTCAGGCGCTTCGACAGTTATTCCAGCTTCGCTTCCCGGTTAGCGAAAGCTATCAATACCGGACTTTCGGTGATTTGCTGGCACAGGTCTATCAGCGTTATGTCGACTCGGAAATAGATTTCGAAAATCTATTGCACACGGACGATAAAGTGATTCCTGTATTGGAGACTCGCGGTCAGCCATTCCCGATGACAGATCTGCAGCAGGCATTTTGGATCGGGCGTAATGATTCCCTCGCTTTGGGAAGCGTATCTTGTCACCAATATTCAGAGTTAGAGCTTGAAGATTTTGATTTACCTCGATTTGAGAAAGCATGGAATACGTTGATTCACCGCCACGATATGCTTCGCTGTATCGTTTTGGAAGACGGGCAGCAGCAGGTGCTGGATAACGTTCCTTACTATCACATTCCACAACGTGACCTGCGTGGTTTGAGTGAATCTGATAAGCAACATCAGCTTGATGCTACTCGGGAAAGCATGACATACCAGGTGCTTGATCCTTGCTGTTGGCCGCTGTTTGATATTCGTGCGACTCAGGTTGATGACGCAGTAACCCGACTTCATATCGATCTTGATGTACTTATGATTGATGTACATAGCTTCCGAATCCTGTACGGAGAGCTGAATCGATTGATGCAAGAGCCTGAACGAGTATTGCCGCCGTTGCAGCTGGCGTTCCGTGACTGTGTGCAGCAGGAGTATTTGGAAAGGACACAGCCTGACTATCAAAAAGCACAAGCCTATTGGCAGGACCGAGCCGGTTCGCTTCCGCCAGCGCCTCAGCTTCCATTGCGGACGAACCCTGAGAACCTGACGAAGCCTCGCTTCCGGACGTTAACAGAAGTGGTTAATCGTCAGGTTTGGCAGCGGTTGAAACAACGAGCGGCCACTCAGGCGCTACAGGAACCGCCGTCATACTCGCAGCATTTTCTGAAGTGCTTAAGCGCTGGACCCGGGATCCGCACTTTTCATTGAACATGACCTATTACAATCGTAAGGCTGTTCACGAGCAGGTGATGGATATTGTCGGTGACTTTACATCGATTATGTTGCTGGAAGCTGACTTGCGTGAAGGAAAGAGTTTTTCCGACCGTGTTGGTGAGCTGCAACAAGAACTTTGGTTGAACCTTGACCATCGCCAGTTCAGTGGCGTTGAGGTGATGCGCGAGATGGCTCGGCAGGCTGAGGCTCTGGACGACAAGTTCATATGCCTGTTGTTTTCACCAGCTTGATCGGAATGGATTTTGATAATAGTGAGAATGCCGATTGGGATTTGATGGGCAAGCAAATCCACCAGGTGAACCAGACTCCACAGGTATGGCTGGACTACCAGCTGGTTGAATATGGAGGTAACTTGCTAAACCGCTGGTTCATCGTTGATCAATTGTTCGAACCTGCCGTTATTGAAGCCATGTTTGTGGCATTTAATCAGCTGCTTGAATACCTTGCTCGTGAAGATGTTGACTGGGGGCAAACCGTAACAGGATTGCCGACTATTGCAGGGCTGCCGGATCATGCCGAGCGTAACGTCGTTATTAAGCAGCGCTCAGACTCATTGATGCATGAGCTGTTCATACAGCAAGCTCGCAAAACGCCGCATCACCCGGCGTTGCTGGCATCTTGTCGTCAGTGGTCCTATCAAGAGTTGTTGCAGTGGGTCTGCCGACTTTCTCATCGTCTTGTTCAGAGTGGTGTACAGCGAGGGGATCGGGTTGCCATTGTTATGGATAAATGCCCGGCTAACGTAGCCGCTGCATTAGCCGTTCAGTGTGTGGGTGCTGCATATATCCCGGTTGCTATGGAGGGAGCCGCTCGGTGCCAGGCCATTCTTAATGATTGTGAGCCAGCATTGGTGCTGACGACTCCTGAATGGGCTGACGAACTGAATGAGCGTTGTTTATCTGCTGAACTCAATCTACCGATTTACCTGGCCGATGAAGCGAGTTTGGCTGATCTGCCTGATTGGTTTGAGCCCGTTGCAATGGAGTCGGACGAGCCTGCCTATTTGATTTATACCTCGGGCTCGACAGGCAAACCAAAAGGGGTGCTGCTGGATCATCGTGCACCACTGAATACCGTGATGGCGATGAATGAACATTTCGGTATTACGGAGAGTGATCGCTTCTTATCGTTGACCCCTCCTAATCATGACATGGCGGTATACGATATTTACGGCCCTCTCGCAGTTGGTGGTGCGGTTGTAATCCCAGAAGCGGATCAGCGAAAAGAAGTGCCGGAATGGCTGGCATTGATGGCTCAGTACAAAGTCAGTGTGCTTAATGTCGTCCCGACATTTATCGATATGCTGGTCAGCTATCTGGAATTATCGGGCCAATCTAACGCCGTCAATCAGCTGCCAGAGGCTTTGCGTGTAGTCATGATGGGGGGAGACTGGATCCCTCTGTCCTTACCGTCGCGAGTACGTAACTATTGGCCGGATATAGACTTGCACAGTATTGGCGGGCCAACTGAAACCGCTATTGTATCGGTAACCTACGCCATCGGCGAAGTGGATACGAGCTGGGAGAGTATCCCTTACGGCAAGCCGCTTGCTAACCAGAAAATGTACATTATGAACGCTGATTTGGAACCATGCCCGGAAGGCGTAGCTGGTGAGATTTGCGTAACGGGCCAGTGTTTGGCGCTGGAGTATTACAACGACCCCAAGCAAACCGCTAGCCGTTTTGTGATTAACCCAGCCAATGGTGAACGTGTGTACCGGACCGGGGATGCTGGCAGTTTCCTCCCTGACGGGAATATTCAGATTTTAGGTCGACTTGATCAGCAACTTTCCGTTCATGGCTATCGAATAGAGCCGGCGAGATAGAATCATGCATAAAGCGGGTTGCCAAGGTCAAAGATGCGGTCATTGTGAAGGCTGGTGAATCATCGACTTTGCACGCGTATGTTGTTCCCGAATTCCATCTTGATGAAAAAGAAGCTGGCGAGAGTGAAGTCAATGACGCTTGTGATGTGGTGAACGTGCTTGCGGCTACAAAGGCTGAAATCGTGCCGGACCTAGCGACCATTCGATGCGTCGCTTGTGAGGAAGTTGCGAGGCTTCCGGCAGATCTTTCCGTCGCTGGTTATCATGATTTCTTCTCTCAGCTAGAGCGTTACAGCTTGATGATCATGTGGCGCTTTATCCGGACATTTGAGCGCCGTGGAACCGTGAATCTGGATACGATTACATCGCACTTGTCGGTTAAGGAAAACTACCTTCACTTGCTGCACTCTTGGTTTACCGAGCTGGAAAGCGAAGGTGTATACCGCCGAAGTGAGGAACAAGGCTCGTATAGTGTCTTGAAGCAATGGGATGATGAACAGTGGCAAGCTGCCCAGAATTGGTTCGACAGCTATCTTGGCCAGTGTGATAACAATGAACTATCGATTTGGCAGTTTTTCCTGTATTGCACTGATCATTTGGATGGGTTGCTGACAGGGGAGATAAACCCACTTGAGCATATGTTCCGTGGTGGTAATACGGATTTGGCTGAAAGCTTTTATCAGCGTAACCGAGTACCTCGACATTTTAATCGCGTTGCCGGTGAAGCCGTTGCCGAGCTGATGGCACAATGGCCGGCAGATAAGCCTGTGCGGGTACTGGAGTTTGGTGCGGGGGTTGGCTCGATTACAGCATCTGTACTTCCACAATTGCCTGAAAATAAAACAGATTATCTATTCACGGACTTGTCGACATTCTTCTTTGACAAGGCCCGTGAGAAGTTTGGCGACTATCCGTTCTTGCGCTATGAATTATTTGATATTAACGATGATCCGTTCGAGCAAGGATTTGAGCAGGACAGTTTGATCTGATCATTGGAGCCAATGTCTTGCACGATGCCTGTAATGTCGATATCACCAGTGCCTACCTGAAAGAGCTACTAGCACCAGGTGGTGTGATGATGGTACTTGAAGGCACATATAACCCAAGATTCCAGCTGGTTTCGTTCGGATTTATTGAAGGACTGACGCAATATCAGGATGAACGTGTCGAAACCCATTTGCCGCTATTGCCAGCTTCTCGCTGGTGTCAATTGCTTGAACAATCAGGTTTTGCCAAAGTTGGTGCCATCCCTGAAGCCGGCATGGCTGAAGAGGTTTTCAATTACCATCTAATGCTTGCTCAGGCACCGTCAGAGCATCCTGTTCTTCATTGGTCACCATTAATCGGAAGGCTCCGCAAAGAATTGCCTGAATATATGGTGCCGACAAATTTCCACCTGATACGCCAGTTACCGATTTCAGCCAATGGAAAAGTTGACCGTAAGGCACTTTCTCAACGAAACCAAACTGTGCTCAAAACTGAGTACAAAGCGTATCGTGCATTAACTCAAACTGAACAGCAGCTGGCTAAAATCTGGCAGCAAGTGCTACATCCCGAGAGCACTAGCTCGGAAAGCACTAGCCTGGAAATCAATAATCCTGAAGGCAACAACTCGGAAAGTAACTTCTTTGCTGCTGGTGGAGACTCCTTGCTGATGACCCGGATCGCGGGCTTGATTAAACGTCAGTGGCAGATCGAACTTTCTCTTGGAAGTCTATTGGCTGCGCCGATTTTATCGGAGCAGGCCGAGCTGATTGATGCTGCAAACCTCCTAATTGGTTCTGTTGGTGAGCGAGAAGAGGACGATTTGATGCCAATGTATGATTTTGAGGAAGGTGAACTATGAGCCTAGTAGAGTTATTAGAACAGCTTCGCCGCCAACATGTGCACCTATATCTGGATCAGGGCAAGTTGAAATATCGCGCACCGAAAGGTGCGCTCAACGAGTCGCTACTGACATCACTGCGTCAACATAAGGAAGAGATAAGGGCATTACTGTCAGAGGCAGTTGATTCACCACAGATAGAGCGTCGACCGCAATCTCGCTATGAGCCTTTTCCGCTGACCGAACTGCAACATGCATATTGGGTTGGTGAGCAGGGCGTATATCGTCAGGCAACGACCCCGTACTTCTATTTTGAATATGATTTACCCGAGCAGCCATTAGAATACTTTGCTGCTGCGTTTGAAGCACTCGTTCGGCGCCACGATGCATTCCGTTTGCAGGTATTACAAGATGCCCGGCAACGAGTGCTGCCTTTTCAAGGAGCGATCAATGCGGATTTAGTCGATCTGCGAGATTATGACCATCAGGCCAGACAAGAGTGGTTGGCGTACCCGAGAGCCAATATTCAACGCCTGCTTCCGCCCTTGGACAGCGGGCAACCTTACTTCATTAAAGTGGGGAGAATGAATGGAAGTTGTCGGTTGTTTCTGGCTTAAGACTCCACATTATTGATGGGCCATCAGTTCGGGTCATATTCCACGATTTTTTTTAAATTTCTTACAGCAGGCCGATACCCTGAATGCAAGCAGCATCGAGCCCTTGCCGTTGTCATTCCGTGATTATGTATTGGCACGCGAAGCATTGGCTCAGCAACGGCTAGAAGCTGATAAAGACTATTGGTTGTCTAGGCTTGATTTATTACCGGGAGCGCCTCAGTTACCACTGGCAAAAGCGACATCGCCAACAGCACAGACGACGTTCCGGCGTCTCTCGGACGATTTAGTGCCGAGCAGTGGCAGCAGCTGCAAAGCGGGGCGAAACGGTATGGTATTTCAGCAAATGCTGTGCTGTGCCAGCTGTTTGCTGATGTTCTTAGCCAATGGAGCCGAGAGCAGGCGTTCAGTTTAAATATGCTTGCTTCTCAGCGCCCGTTTGATGATCCGGACATGCCGCAGTTAATCGGTAACTGCGGCAGTACGATAATTGTTCAATGCGATAATGAAGCTGTTAATTTTGCCAGCCGATGCCAGCAACTACATAAACAGATGCTGGCCGACTTTGCTCATAGCAGTTATAGCGGTGTATCAGTTATTCAGGCAATACAAAGTCAGCGGGGTAGCGGTGATAGCCCTGTAATGCCCGTTGTTTTTACCAGTGGTATTCAAACCGCTTCAGAACAAAAGCCCGCTGCATCCGATACGATATTGACTAAAGTATTTAGTCAGGTTCATACACCTCAGGTATGGCTGGATCATCAGGTGGTCATGGAGCAAGGACATGTCTGCTACTACTGGGACTATGTAGACGATATCTTCCCTGACGATCTCGTTCAGGATATGTTTGATCTGTATCAGTTACAGATTGGACGTTTGTGTCAGACGCAGGACTGGTCGACTATATTGGACGCGTATCATCTCCCCAACCATCGCGGTATTTGCATCCGAACAAAAAGGGGAACAACCACGTGGCCATCTGCTATCCGGTTTTTTAGCGCAGGTAGAGTCAGCACCAGAAAGGACGGCATTGATCTGGAATGGCCGACACTGGAGTTACCAGCAGCTGCTGGCCGACGCAACGCGATTAGCCGCCTATCTGCAATTGAGTGGTGTAAAAGAAAGTGACCCTGTAGCGCTTCAGATTGAAAAGGGCTATCAGCAGGTCATCGGTATTTTGGCGACATTATTGGTTGGTGCGTTTTACATCCCGATCGATAGATCGCAGCCTGTTCAGCGGCGTAATCAGATCTTGCTTCAATCGGCTTGCGATTGGCTGCTAACGAGCTCAGTAAAAGATCAAGAGACATTGCCCGAACAGGTATGTTTACTCGATGTCTGTCAGCGTCGCGAATTTGATGAATTTGTCTCAACACCTATTTCGCCAAAGTCGACGGCATATGTGATTTTTACGTCAGGCTCTACTGGTGTGCCCAAGGGTGTCGAGATGAATCATGCAGCTGTGCTGAACACACTTGCTGATGTCTCTGGACGATTTTTACTAACAGCACAAGACCGGGTTATTGCCCTTTCTGCCTATAATTTTGACCTCTCGGTATTTGATATTTTCGCCACGCTTGGTGTGGGTGCCGCTATTGTTATGCCTTCAGAATCTGATGTACCTGATCCCGGACAATGGTTGTCACTTTGCCTGCAGCATAAGGTCACTGTATGGAATTCTGTTCCGGCACTAATGGAGATGGCATGGCAAACAGCAACGCTAAGAGAGCGCGGCAAGGTGTTTGAGTCGCTTCGCATAATCATGTTTAGCGGCGATTGGATCCCGCTTGTACAAGCAAGGCAAATATTGGAACAACTACCCAATACTCGTTTTTATAGCTTGGGGGGAGCGACCGAGGCCGCAATTTGGTCGAATTATTTTCCGGTTACTGATATTGACCCTAATTGGCGAACTATACCTTATGGCTATAGTTTGAAAAATCAGAAGTTATGGGTACTTGATGAACAACTCAGACCTTGCTTGCCATGGGCGAGTGGTGAAATTTATATCGCTGGTGAGGGATTGGCGAATGGGTATTTCCGTGATGATGTGCGGACCACTCAGTCATTTATCTATCATCCTGAAACGGGAGAGCGGTTGTATCGAACCGGTGATTTGGGTTGTTATCAACCGTCGGGCTGTATTGATATCCTGGGTCGAACGGATTTTCAGATCAAATTAAACGGTTATCGAGTTGAGCTTGGGGAAATTGAAGCAGCAATGGACGAGTGTACTGTTGTGCGTCAGGCGTGTTCAATGGTCATTGAGAATAATTTGGTGGCATTTATAGTTGCAAACGATGTGGTAGAGTCAATACAGAAGGAGTTTGTACTCAATAAAATAAGAGAGTCATTAGAAAAACGCTTACCACATTATATGATTCCGAGCCGGACACACCTTGTGCAATCGCTGCCAGTGACAGCAAATGGAAAGTGGGATCGCAAACAAATGCACCAGCTAGATCGGGAATTGAGGCTGGAGCTGAACAATAGTGAAAAAGATAATATTGAGTTTCAAAGCTTGATGAGCGATCCGTTATTAAAAGAGTTGTCGCTATTGTGGCAGCAGGCTCTAGGAAATACATTAACGGCTGACAATTATTTACAGCCTGATAGTGACTTTTTCTCATCGGGAGGAAATTCACTTTCTGCAGTACGATTAACTAATTTAATTTCCCAGCGGTTTGAAAGGCGTTTTCCACTTTCTGTTTTTTTTATCGCCATGAGACATTGGAAAAGCAAGTTAACTGGTTAAAAAAAATACGATGAAAATGAAACCAACCCTGAAAAGGTGATATTACAAGAAGGGGAGTCAGCAGGGCCTATATTGGTCTTGTTCCATCCAGTTGGCGGGAGCCTATTATGTTATCAGTCATTATATAAATCAATGCCTAAGCAATGGCGAATTATCGGATTTCAATCGACAGAAGACAGTTCGGGGATTCTTTCTGAGCGAATTGGTCATTGGCAAGAACAGTTGTTAATGGAATGTGGCCATAATACGCGTATTGTATTGGCTGGCTGGTCTATGGGGGGCGTTTTAGCTTACGAAATGGCGTCACAATTAAAAAAAATAACCGAATTGATTCATCTGTTATAGTCGTAACTATTGATAGTTGGATATCAACTAATAGTATTGAAAGATTTGATGACGAAAATACATTGTGGAATGGTTTTGTTCATGATGTTTCATTAGGTAAATTACCAAATAACGTCAACGATGTGATCGATATCGCAACTCTTTCTTCGAGTTTATTAGATGATTGTTCTGACGATCTAATTAATTATCGTTGGGCGCAATATAAAAAAAATGCAATCGCACTGGCGAATCACAAATTATTTGTCGATTCAGAAATCGAGCATGTCAGCTTTATTTCTGCATATTGCCATGGTTTTTCCGGGCTTAGCCGGTTAAATACAAAACAGATGGAAAAATCATATTATGCAGATCATTTTGAAATTATAAATATGCCTTTTATTGAAAAGATTAAACAAGAAATTATACCTCTGGTGTATTAGTTCGGTTTTTTTTGATTACAAGGTGTAATGATAATCACACTCGTTATCCGAGTGATACTTGTTCGTTATAAAGGATGTTAACATGAAGTTTAAGCTATCGGTGCTGGCACTTGCAGTAAGTAGTGCCGCTGTTGTTGCTGAAGAAGCAGTGGTTGATAACGTGATGGTTGTGACTGCCCAGCGTTATGAGCAACAACTTAACGATGTGCCTATGAGTTTAAGTGTGCTAGATGAAGAAACGATTCAGGATTTGTCGATTGAAAATGGAAAAGAGGTATTAAACTTCGTTCCAAATGCCTCACTGTCAGGTGATGGCGGCTTTATGTCGTTCCCAACGATTCGAGGTGTTGGTGCCGGGATAAACAACGTCGAACAATCTGTTGCGGTTTATATCGATGATGTCTACCAGGGATCACCGCGATCTTTTGGCATGATGCTGCTTGATCTAGAGCAGGTAGAAGTATTGCGTGGCCTCAGGGGTCGTTATATGGCCGAAATGCACTAGGTGGTGCAATCAAATATGTTGAACGTGCGCCAGATACTGAATTCTCGACGAACGTGGAAGTCGGTGCCGGCGATCTTGATTACCAACTTGTGAAAGCGGGTATGGATCTACCGCTAGTTGATGACAAGCTATATTCGCGTGTCTCGGTAGCGACACGTAAACGAAATGGATATATCGACAATAATCTTAATGAAGATTTGGGTGGATATGAGGACAAAGCAGCTCGTATCAAGTTGTTAGCGCTTGCGACGGATAATCTTGATATCCAAACCACATTTCATTGGACAGAAGAGCACTCAGGTGCGGCTAACTATCTGTCAGAAGAAAATGTAAAGAAAGATGCTCGGTTTGATCTTGAAAAACCTTTTTTTTGTTGAGCGTGAAAACAAAGGTATCGATCTAAAAGCAACCTATTATGGCGATATTGTTGATCTACATTCCATCACGTCATTTAACCAATATTCTTTTGAAGGTAACGAAGCAACAGGTAATTTCCAGCCTTTCCCGATGCTATCGCAGTGGTCATTTATTGATCACGACCAAATTTCTCAAGAGTTTCGTATAACCAACATTGATAATGATGACTTACGGTGGACTTCCGGGTTCTTCTTCTACCGTTCTGATGAAGATTATCAAAATGGTTCAAAATTTGGACCGACCCCTGCTATGGATAGTCTCGCCAACAATACCACTACCAGCTATGCTTTGTACGGTAAAGTGGATATGAAGTTTATGTCTCGATTCAGTTTGGGGCTAGGTGGGCGTGTAACCCATGATAGAAAAACCGGTGACTATCATGTTGTCAATGGCGGCCCAATGTTTAAGCCTAGTTCAAACGGTTCGCTGACAAAAAAACGATTTCTCACCTCGAGTCGATTTGGGTTATGAGGTAAATGAAAATATCAATACCTATGCATCAGTGGCTCGTGGTTATAAAGCGGGGGGCTTCAATGTTGCCTTTATTTCTCCTGATAAAGGGCAACATGAGTATGAGGAAGAAACCGCATGGACGTATGAGCTGGGTACAAAAGGGGTCTTTTTCGATCAAAAGCTAGGTATATCATCTGCAATATTCTTCACCGATTGGCAAAATCAGCAATTACTGGAATACACTGGTAATACCGCCGATATTATCAATGCTGATAAAACGAAATCGTATGGTGGTGAGATTGAAGTCAGCTATGTTCCATTAAATGGTTTAGATATTGGTTTTGCTCTCGGCTACACCAAAGCCGAGTTTGTTGAATATCAGAGTATTCTTGATCCGGACCTGAACGCTAACGGAAATCAACTTCCGTATATTCCAGAATTGAATGGTAATCTGCGCGCAACGTACCGATTTGATTTTGGTGAAGGTCAGGTCATGCTCCATGGTAATACGAGTTACCAGTCAGAAACATATTTCGATGCAGCGAATACCTACTCACAAGATGATTATATGCTGACTAATTTTAAAGTCGGCTATGAAACATCCGATTGGAGTACGTATTTGTGGGTGAATAATGCGTTTGATACCTTGTATCGTCAAACTGGTCATATTGAATTTGGCGAAAAAAAATGGCAGTACTTGGCGCACCAAGAACATTTGGATTGAATGTTAAAGTCAATTACTAATATTAATAAATGATGTTTAAGTGGCCAATGCAATAGCGTTGGCCGCTGTGTTATATAAAATACTAAAAAGGTATCAATTATGCCGAAAAGCTCTTTGGAAGCATTGAAGTGGTTGTTGATAATAGCCGGTAATCAAAAGAAAAGATTAATAACGTCAATGGTGCTTGCGGTTTCGCAGGTTATTTTTTTTCATTAGTACCATTTGTCGTTATTTATCATTTTTTTTAGTAGCCGTTGTGGCTAATGAATCGATCACGGTTATGTCATTTTGGTGGCTTGCACTTATTGCAGTTGTCGCTGTGTTGATGAAGTTTTCATGTTTAATCATGTCACTGTTCCTGTCTCACAAAGCAGCTTTTCAGTTACTGTTTGACCTTAGGCGTCTGGTAGTTGCCAATTTAGGAGACATGCCGCTTAAACACTTCAATAAGAAATCGTCTTCAGTGATGCAAAAAAAATCGTTGGTGAAGATATTCAACGCATTGAGGTCTTTATTGCACACCATCTTCCCGATATGGCTGCGGCAATAATATCACCTGTTGTGGTGGTATTTTCACTCCTCTTCCTCGATTGGAGCTTGCTCTAGCTGCCCTCGTACCGCTGCCTTTAGCATTGATTGTGCAGCGCTTCATGTTCAAAGGATTTAGCAGCCGTGTGCAGAAGTTTTACGCAGTAATGGCGCGTATGCATGTTTCTTTAGTTGGATTTGTAAGCGCAATTTCTGTCGTAAAAGCCTTTAACCTGACAGTCGATAAGCAGAGTCAACTACAACAGGTAGTCGATGAACATAATGATGTGGTCAACGACTGGACAGAGAAAGGTGCCACTACAAGCGTCCTTTTCCAAATTGTGATTGATAGTGGCTTTCTGTTCGTTGCGGCTTTGGGGCTGTACTTACTATCAGTTGATCTGGTGACACTGCCTACACTCATCATCTTTATGTTGTTAGGTATCGGCTTAATGGAGCCGATGCAAAACTTAGTGATGTTCGGTGGACTGCTAACTGAAATCTTGGAAGGTGTAAATCGTATTCGTCAGTTTTCAGAAGCGGAGAAATTAGAGGAGGCTCAAACAGAACCACTTGATTTCAAAGACAAGAGTGTTGAGTTTGTTCAGGTTGGTTTTAGTCATAGCGACAGTGAGAAAAACACGCTTGAAAATGTGAGTTTTAAAGCAAAATCAGGAACCATTACAGCGTTAGTTGGCCCATCTGGCGCCGGAAAATCAACATTGATTCAGCTTATTCCTCGCCTTCTTGATGCTACTCAGGGGGATATCTATATCGGCGGAATCAATATTAATAACATTCCATTCAATCAGTTAATGGAAGAAGTCAGCTTTGTCTTCCAGGATACTTTCATACTCAACGATACTGTGTTTGAAAATATCCGAATGGGAGACCAGTCGCTAACGAAGCAGCAGGTTATTGATGCTGCCAAGAAAGCCCAAGCTGATGGTTTTATTAACGAGCTAGCAAATGGTTACGATACTTCTCTCGGATTAAATGGACACAAATTGAGTGGCGGCGAGAGCCAGCGTATTGCTATTGCCAGGGCAATATTAAAAGACTCACCTATTTTAGTTTTGGATGAAGCGACGGCATTTTCTGATGCTGAAAACGAGAGTTTGATTCAGCGTGCTCTCAATACGCTTATTTACAATAAGACGGTCTTGGTAGTGACGCACCAGTTGTTAAATATCACCGAAGTGGATCAGATCATTGTCATGGATAAAGGGACAATTATTGCGACCGGCACACATCAGGATTTGCAACAAACGTGTGAACTATATAACCACTTATGGGATATCACACAAGCTTCAACACGTTGGCAGCTTGGCCATAATACCGACGCTTCCAAAGAAATAAATAACCGAGAGGACGTAAGCTATGTTTAGGTTCAATACCATCAGGGAGCTGACAGGTGGTACTCTCTCCGTTTTTAATGTCAGTATCTCTCTCGCCTTGCTTGAAGGTCTTCTGATCTCCGTTCCATACGGTATGTTTTACCTTATATTGCTTGAAATATTGTCACCAGCACCTGATTTTGCAACTCAGTTACTCTATTTAGGTGTTTGTGTTCTCGCGTATGTAGTTCGCTTTTTTTGTCGGGCGCAAATTATTCATTGAATCGAACACAGTCGCTTTTGCACTAGGACGTCGATTAAGGCTGGCTTTAACGCAGCATTTGCGGAGCGTGCCCATCGGCCATCTGAATAAGACTATTGATTCTGGTAGCGTGACCAACGTGTTGTGTAAGGATCTTGATCAGACAGAGCATCTTTTTTGCTCATCTATTGGCAAAAATACTATCAACAGCCTCAATCTTAACGCTATTTTCTATTGGATTATTTTTCCAAGACTGGCGGTTAGCTGCAGCGATGTTATCGACATTACCGTTGGCAATTATTGCTTATCAACTGAGTCGGCGGTTTGCACGTATATGGAATAAAAAGATCCAATCGGTTACCAATAAACTGAATGACTATATTTTGGAATACATGCAGGGAATGAGGGTGCTGAAATCTTTCCAAATGACAGGAAAGGCATTCACGCGCTTGAATGAGCAAATTGAATCTTCGCGCCAACTGTCATTGAAAGCAGAGTTTGCAGGTGGGTTGCCGGCCATTTCATTTAATGTCTTTGCCGAATGCGGTTTTCCTATATTACTGATTACCATGATGTCCTTAACAATGAATGATGCAGTTTCTTTGCCTGTATTATTATTGTTCATGGTTGCTTCGCTACGCTTTTTCAAACCTTTGCTATCTCTAGCGATGTTTATGGCTGAATTGGATTATCTTCAACTAGCGGCTGAAAGGGTTCGTTCTGTACTCAATATTCCAACTATGCCGGAAGGAAAAGATGACAGGCCTTTATCAGATATCAGTCTGTGTTTTAACGATGTGTCTTTTGGTTATGATGTTGACAGAACGGTACTGAAAAATATTAGCTTTGAAATAAAACCCAGAACGGTGACGGCCATAGTTGGTCCGTCAGGTTCAGGGAAATCAACGATTGCTCAGTTATTAACACGATTCTGGGATCCGTCGACTGGGCAGATCAATGCGAACAAACGGGCTTAATGGATATGCCGCTTGAGTTTTGGCTGTCTCATGTGAGTCTGGTTTCTCAGGACGTGCGTTTTCTTCCCGATACCGTTATTGCGAATTTAATGATAGCCAGACCTGATGCTAATGAAATTGACATTCATAGCGCATGCAAAAAAAAGCTCAAATTCATGACGTTATTATGTCTTTGTCCGAAGGCTATGAAACGAAAATCGGAGATGGAGGCACCCAGCTTTCCGGCGGTGAACTTCAAAGACTATCTATAGCGCGAGCTTTATTAAAGGACGCTGACATTCTCATACTGGATGAGGCAACCGCTTCTCTTGATGTGGAAAACGAGTATGCAATTCAAAATGTGATAGATGAGATTTCAAAAGATTGCATTGTATTAGTTATTGCGCACCGTTTGTCTAATGTCGTTAACGCTGATCAGATCTTAGTGATGGATAACGGTGAAATCGTAGAACGCGGTTTACATCCAGAATTGGTTGAGTTGAACGGGTTGTATTCGAGGTTATGGAGCCGTCAGCAAGAAGCCCAAGGATGGAAAATCACCGAGCTAGTAACTAAACATTCAAGATAATGATAGATAATTTAACGTTTAATTAAGGCTAGATATATGCGTAATGGTTTTGGCTATATATATTTCTTTATTCTAATGGTTGGGGCTGGGCAATCAATTGTCTTTGCAATTTTTCCTGCATTGGCCCGTGAGCTGATGATGACAGAGCTACAAGCTGGACTTGTTATCAGCGCAGCTGCATTTATCTCATTTATCTCATCGCCCTATTGGGGACGTCGAGTTGATAAGGCCGGAAGCAAGCAGTCGTTAGTCTTGGGTGTTGCTGGGTATGCAATCTTTAATATTGCCTTTGCCAGTGTACTATGGGCTGCTATCGATTTTGAAGTATCTGTTGTGACAGTATTTCTATTGTTGGTGGTAACTCGTGGATTGTTTGCATTTTTTTTACCGCCGCCATAATGCCTGCCGCTCAAACCTATTTGATAGCTCATACAACTGCCGAAGAGCGCCCGGCGAAAATGGCGATGATAGGTATGATGTTTGGAGTCGGGATGATCATTGGCCCTGCTGCCGGTAGTGCTATGGTATCGGCAGGAATACTTGTTCCGATTGTATTTAGTGCGCTTATTATGCTGTTGCCGTTGCCGTTTGTGGTAAACAAGCTTAAAGGGACGCCATCTCAAAACCGCCAGTCTGGCCCTGTAGAAAAGTTGCGGTTCACCGATAGTAAAATTCGGCCATATTTCATATTGATGATTACTGTATACGCTATTTTTTTTCTGCGATACAGCAAACAATCGCCTTTTCTATTCAAGATTTATTATCACTTGATGCCGTATCGACGGCGCAGTGGGTTGGAATCGCCTTTATGATTTGTGCCATTGCGTCGGTTATCTGCCAGGGCGTGATCATTCAAAAATGGACCTTCAGCGGCAGTCAACTAATAACGACGGGATTGTGCTCGATATTTATATCCTTGGTAATTTTCTTTTTGGCTCAAGGTTTAATTGGAATCATGGTTGCGTTCGCGGTATTGGGGGTTGGTTTTGGTTTCGCTTATCCAGGCATTATTAGCAAAGCCTCGCTGTCGTTTTCTGCACAATTTCAGGGCCAAGTAACGGCCGCACTTCAAGCCGCAATGTCACTGGGCTTTATTGCTGGCCCACTTATTGGTGCGGGTTTTTATGCCGAAATAGGTAATTGGATCTACGGTGTGTTGCTGCTGTGCCTAATTAGTGCTGCTTTATATTTGTGGTACAGCAAAGAAAATGTCGTTGAAGAGTTAGCATAACGTTGTTTAGCGTTATAAAGGATTATTGTATGAATCTTATTGTGTTGGTGTGAGTGATGTCTGTTTTATTATTTCCTCCTAAAGAGTCAGCTTTAGTGAAAGTGTTTTGCTTTCCTTTCGCGGGGGGTAATGCCTCCGCTTATCTGAAGTGGACATCTCAATTACCAGAGTGGCTTGATGTTTGTATGGTTGAAATGCCCGGTCATGGCATCCGCTCGCAAGAGGTGCTGGTTAATGATATTCAGAAGTTAGCAAAGCAGCTATATCAAGATTTAGCCAGCTATTGTGACAGGCCGTATGTGTTATTTGGCCATAGTATGGGGGCGTTGGTAGCCCTAGAGCTGGCGCATTATATTCAGCAACAACCTGATAGCGTTGTGACAGGGTATTGTAAGTCTATTCTCGTGTCAGGAAGGCCGGCTCCCAGCCATGCATTGCTTGGACATAACCATCATTTGCTCGATGATGAAACACTACTGCAAAACCTGTCCCGTTTTGGGGGCATACCGAAAGAACTGGAAGAATATCCTGAACTGGTGGAACTGGCGATGCCCATATTGCGTAACGATGTATCGCTAATTGAGTTGGCTGAACCCAACCAGGTGCATTTGAAGCAATTGGATATTCCACTGATGGCTATATCAGGAACAAATGAGCCTGATTTTAACTATGAAGGGCTTGTTTCATGGCGGCACTACACCACCGAATGGCTTGGTGCTCATCAAATTTCAGGCGACCATTTTTTTATTTTCAGGAGCCAAAGGCTTTGGAACAACTTTGCGGCCTGATCAAAATGCACTGTGGAAATATATATTCTCATGTGTAATCTTTAGGGAATCTAATCTACAAAGACCAACTGCTGATAATAAATATCAGCAGTTGGCAATGATCATTAAACAGGGTTGGATTAAGCAGTTTTTTTTCCGTTAGCACCAGATATTTCTTAGCTCCGAGCCAAGAAAAGAGTGCTGCTAACAACGTTCCTACGATTGCGGCATACCTTATGTTGTCTATTCCGTATGTTTGCGCAATATTCATAGACACAGCAGAAACAGCAGAAGCGGTAAGAGTAATAATACAGATGAGTAAAGAATATGTGCTACCACCATTATTCTGATCACATATATTCATGGACGATGTAAAAACAAAGCAGGCTGTTACACCAAATGACATCAGCTGCATGATACAAATAGTGAATCGCCAGAATTCCGAAGTTGTTAATAAGTTTATAGAGCAGATACTAACCATTAACTGTAGGGATACTACGATGATTAATCCTGTCGTTAATCCTTTGGAACGAATTAGATAGCCACAAAACAATGCCGCTAGAATTCCAAAAATAGGTCCAATGATATTTGTTGCCAAACCAATCTTTTCAAGCCCCCAGCCATTTTGTATCAACGATGGCATAAGGAATGCGAAAGTAACCATGACCGAAGTATAGAGCAGGGCATTAACGACGAGCAGGTGCTGCGTGGCTTTATTTTTCAGCGCTTTAAACATGTATTTGTATTGCGCAGTCTGATTGTTTCTGTAACCACTAGGCTCTTTAAACCGGACAACAAGCGATAGTGGAATAAGCACCATAGCAGCGAGACTGAGCAGTGATAGGCTCCATCCCAAGTAGGGATATAGCATAAGGATAACACCACCTCCAATCATCTGACCTATCAAGCCACCAGCGGATTGAATGCCATTACCTAATCCTCTACTGTTATCATCAAGCAAGTTCACCGCCAATGCGTCAGATGCAATATCTTGTGTAGAAGCAATGAAACAGATGAGGATAATAACAACCGCTAATACGATGTTGTGAATTTGAATGGATGGAATAGCGCAGAGTAATATCAATAAAACAAGTGATGATTGTAATACGATCAACCAACTTCGATAATGGCCACTGGCGGCACTTCCAGGAGAAAATTTATCAATAATCGGAGCCCAAAAAAAACTTCAAAGACCAAATAATCCCTAGCATATAAATAAATGCAAGATCACCGAGCTCGCCACCTTCCATCATTATGATTGCTGGCAACGCCCGGTAAAAAAAAGGCAATAGGTAGATATTGAGTAATGTAAAGGCCGAGTAAGAGCCAATATGTTTGATTAGTTGTATGTTTGGACACGTCCATTCCCTTCTTGCAATTGATTATCATTTACATGAGTTTGCTCATTTTGTCACCAATATGCTTTGCTTTCAATTAGTTAATTGATAATTAAGAAAAATAACCAGAAAAAGCTGTAAAGCTATTAATACCAACAACTTGTCCAATCTTGATTTGAGAACGACTATATGTGATTGTTTTTCAAACACTCAATAGGGGGCTTTGGTGATCTGTGTCACGTTTTTGTTTTAAGTGCTTTATTTTGCGTAAGAATCTGACATTATGAACTCAGTTCGATGCAATGTGTTCAGCTTAACGCCAGCGAACCAATAAGCGGGCAATCGTATAAT
>LLEN01000038.1_pt1 | contig 27339 bp, 34 predicted proteins | sample 595881 | NCBI WGS metagenome assembly LLEN01 (sample SAMN02919314, study PRJNA255460) | bioreactor metagenome | biome: chemostat; feature: culture 2012_10.3; material: sediment; isolation source: day86 10degC chemostat 2012 inoculated with Wadden Sea sediment taken from... | place: Germany: Bremen ...
AAGGGCTTTGCTCGCAGAGTGATAGCGCAATAACAAAAAAAACGAGAGCTCATGGCTCTCGTTTCAGTATTTAGATGATAACTGGGCCGTTAAGCTTTTTGTTCATAAGCTTCGTTGTGAACGGCGGCAACAGCTCGGCCTGATGGGTCTGCACTGTTTTTGAAGCTCTCGTCCCACTCAATGGCTTTGGCACTTGAACAAGCGATTGACGGGCCCCCTGGGACACATTTTGCGGCATCTTCAAGCGGGAATAGCTCTTCGAAGATTTCGCGGTACATATAGCCTTCTTTGGTTGTCGGCGTGTTATACGGGAAGCGGAACTTCGCAGTTTCAAGTTGTTGTTCGGTCACTTTGGCTTCGGCAAGTTCTCGCAGTGAGTCAATCCAGCTGTAACCCACGCCATCAGAGAACTGCTCTTTCTGACGCCACGCGACGGATTCTGGCAGGTAATGGCCAAAACACTCACGGAGGATGTGTTTCTCCATTTTGCCGTTACCACACATCTTGTCTTTGGGGTTCAGGCGCATCGCCACTTCCAGAAACTCTTTGTCGAGGAAAGGAACACGAGCTTCTATCCCCCAGGCTGCCATGGACTTGTTGGCACGGCACAGTCGAACATGTTTAGAGCCAGCAGTTTACGGACGGTTTCCTCGTGGAATTCTTTTGCGTTCGGTGCTTTGTGGAAGTAAAGGTAACCGCCGAAGACTTCATCAGCCCCTTCGCCAGAAAGCACCATTTTGATCCCCATCGCACGGATCTTACGAGACATCAGGTACATTGGCGTCGATGCACGAATAGTGGTGACGTCATAGGTTTCGATGTGGTAAATCACATCACGGATGGCATCGAGGCCTTCCTGCACGGTATAGGTTAGTTCGTGGTGAACAGTGCCAATACTATCAGCTACCACTTTCGCGGCTTTGAGATCGGGTGCACCTTCAAGGCCGATAGCAAATGAGTGCAGTGTCGGCCACCATGCTTGAGATTGTTCGTCATCTTCGATACGACGTGCGGCGAATTTCTTGGTGATAGCGGAGATAACGGATGAGTCCAAGCCGCCGGATAACAGCACACCGTATGGAACATCTGTCATTAGCTGTCGCTTGACGGCACTTTCTAGTGCGTCTGACAGTGCGACTTTATCGGTCTCTGCCTCGGCAACAGTGTCAAATTCCATCCAGTCGCGTTTGTAGTAACGAACTGGCTCGCCTTTCTTGCTCCATAGGAAGTGGCCTGGAGGGAATTCGCTGATGGTCTTACAGACTGGTACCAGTGATTTCATTTCGGAAGCGATATAGTAGTTACCGTGCTCATCGTGGCCATGGTATAGCGGAATAATACCAATGTGGTCACGGCCGATCAGGTAGGCATCTTCTTGCTCGTCATACAGGATGAAGCCAAAAATACCGTTGAGGTAATCAAGCAGCTCCGGCCCTTTTTCTTTGTATAGCGCGAGGATAATTTCACAGTCAGACTCCGTTTGGAAAGGGTAGTCGGGCGCAAATTCAGCCTGTAATTCTTTGTGGTTGTATATCTCGCCGTTAACCGCAAGTGCATGTGTTTTATCTTCGTTGTACAGAGGTTGCTCACCGCTATTGAGGTCAACGATAGCCAAGCGCTCGTGCACTAGGATGGCTTTTTCCGAAGAATAGATACCTGACCAGTCAGGACCGCGATGACGCATTTTCTTGGACATTTCCAACGCTGTTTCGCGCAACGCTGTCGCATCACTTTTTATGTCTAAGATACCGAATACTGAACACATACTTCTGACTCCAACTTCAAATTGCTTGTAGCTATCCATAATTGTTTGGGAGGGGAGTAAGAATTGAGTGCCTAGTTCCTAGTCTAGGCATTCAATTCCTACTCCTTGCTGCTAACGTCTCCCGTTCTTAATTGTTAAAATTGCGTATTCAGTAATGAAATGCAACTATTAATCTCAATTCAATTGAAGAAAAGGCTTGTAGGTGAATCTTGTTCGGTTTTATGGGGTTTTACTGAATGTTTTCCAGTCAAGGTTGGTTTTTTTTAATCGAAAAAGTAAACGGCAGCCGAGGCTGCCGTTTAAATATTGATAAAGTGAAAGAGGCTATAGAGGCTTTATGTCAGGCGAAAGGTGCTCGCAAACATGACGGGCAAAACCGCTACCAGCCTCGTTGTAGATATTGAATGCCGCATCGACTCCCAGCTCATTGAGAAGTGCTTCATCATCATTATATTTGGCGATAGCGGCAATTTTCCCTTTATAATTACGTTCACGAATTTGCTCTAGCGCAAAACTGTTAGCTTGGCTATGCGGCATTGCCAGCAAAATTAGCTCGGTGCTATGGCGGGAAATCGCACGGGCCCAGAAATCTGAGTCAGTGGCGTCGCGTGAATCACATTGCGGCCAGCGGCCTGGTGGATCTGGACTGATTCTTCGCGAGTTTCAACCCCGATGACCTGTTCGCCGTAGCGTTCGACTAATTCATCGTAGGCACCTGAACCAATACGGCCCATACCCAGAATCATGATTTTCTTGTTACCGAGATCAATCAATTTATCACTCGAATTAAGTTTGTCCGGCTCAAACTCCTTCAGCCATTTTGAAGCATCTTTATATAGTCGGTGGCCGATGTTATTCAAGGGGGCTGCGATAAGGAAAGAAAGTGACACAGCAATGGCGATAGCAACCAGAAAGTTTCCCGGTAGCATTCCCATACTGTAAGCAAGCCCGCCAACAATCAGCCCGAACTCACTGTAGTTGAATAAGGTGAGAGTGCCTAGCAGGGAAGTCCGAACCCGATAACGGAACAGGTTAAAGATTATGTAGTAGAGAATCCCTTTCATCGGCAGCAGTAGCAGCAGCAATATCGCCATCAGGAATCCGTCAAGGTTGGTTCCTCTGACAGGCCAATGTTGAGAAAGAAGCAGACCAGTAAAAGTTCTTTTAAGTTAAACAGAGATTTTGACATTTCAGAGGCCTTGGGATGGGCGGCCAACATCATGCCCAGAATCAATGCGCCAAGGTCGGCTTTCATTCCGACAGCCTCAAATAGTCCGGCCCCGGCGACCAGCGCGAGGAAGATTCCGTACAAGACCAGCATTTCTCCGTGGCCTGCTTTATCGAGAACTTTAAACAGTGACGGACGTAGCAGAGGCAGGGCAAACAAGGCCAGGGCGGTGATCTCCGGGATTTTTCCGGTTGAGACTGTCAGGAAGATAACGGCAAAGATATCTTGCATGACCAGTATACCTATCGCAAGCGTACCATAGGTTGCATTGAGCTCGCCTTTTTCCTGTAGCGCTTTGATCGCAAAAACAAGTGCTCGAAAAAGAGAGGGCGAAGGCAAGGAGACCGAGCTGCATGACGTCGAGATCACTGAGCATACCGAGGCCAAGTTGTTTTAGGGCTAGGAGAGCAAGGGTGAATAGGCCAGTTGTCAGTAGGTTATGTAGTGTTGCCCCTCCCCAGATCTCTTTGGTGAGCAGGGTTTTAACATCAAGCTTGAGGCCAATCGAGAACAGCAGCAGGGTCACTCCGAGATCGGCGAGCATACTGAGGGCTTCTGTTGATTGGTAGCCTGCGCTATTGAGGGCAAAGCCTGCAACAAGAAAGCCAACCAGTGGTGGAAGCTTGCACCTTAAGGCGATAAAGCCAGCTAAGAAGGCGGCAATAATAAAAATGAGTTCCATGTTGAGACGTACGATCCTTTCTTGTTGTGATCCCGATAGCGCTACGCATAACCTATAGATTAGCGATGATTCATCCGATATTGGGTCTTAATTTTTGAGCGCAATATAACACAAGGGGCATGTACCTGTCCGGTACATGCCCCTATCCGAGTGGCGAATAAATAAACGACGGTATGATGTACGCTTGTCGTCCCTCGCTTTGCGTTAGACTTTAATCTTCAAGCATACGCTGGAGCAGTACGCCGTTAAGCATTGCGCGCTTGATCATTGAGAAGGCACCAATAGTTGGTTGACTGTATAGCTCTGACTCAACAATCGGCAGATCTTTATGGAACGTCGACAATGACTGCGTTTCAATGCAGCGACGAATGGCAGGGAAAATGACATCCTTTGCTTGGATGATATTGCCGGCAACTACTATTTTTTTTGCGGGTTGAATAAGTTAATGGTCATTGCCAGTGCTTTGCCAAGCTGATTACCGACCTTGATCAGAGCCTGACTGGCCAGTTCGTCACCTTTGTTGGCCGCTTCGCAGATGGCTGGCATCGTGACTTCTTCCAGCTCCTGCAGGCTACTTTGGTAGCCCTGAGCCAATAGCGTCTGTACCTGCTTGATGATCGCAGGGTCGGCAGCAACCGTTTCCAGGCAACCGAAGTTACCGCATTGGCATTTATCCCCGAGTGGATCGATCTGGATATGGCCTATTTCACCGACGTTACGGTTAAAGCCAAGGAACACCTGACCGTTCACGATGATCCCGGCGCCAGTACCATGGTGAACACTGACCAGAATTGAGTCTTTGCAATCCTTGCTTGCACCAAAATAGTGTTCGGCCAGTGCCAGACCTCGGATATCGTTACCGACAAAGCAGGACACACCAAACTTTTCGCTGATGATCTCTGAGAGAGGGAAGTTATCAACCTCAATATGCGGCATATATTCGATAATGCCGTTTTCTGGATCAATCAGCCCTGGCAGGGTAATACCGAAAGCAACCAGCTCACGCAAAACATTCTGGTTGTCTGCAATGAACTGACGGATATGGCCAAGTAGGCCATCAGTAAGTTCTTGCTGGGTGGCGTAATTAAACTGATGTGCTGCGCTGGCAATGTGTTTGCCGCTCAGATCAAAAATGGTTAATTCGATGTAGTTGCGTCCAAGACGGATCGCAATCGAATGAAAAGGGGCTGACTCTGTTGTCAGCGAAATGGCACGTCGACCACCGGTGGAAGCTTGTTGCGCGACCTCTTTAATTAGGCCGCGCTCAAGCAATTGGCGGGTGATTTTAGTAACGCTTGCAGGAGCAAGCTGACTTACGTCTGCAACCTGGATACGTGATATAGGGCCTTGCAAGTCTATGAGTCTGTAAACAGCTGCACTGTTAAGCTGTTTTACCAGATCTACATTACCAATTTGTCCGCCTGTCATATTTAGTTCTGCTCGTATTCACCGTTAACAACAGTCGCCCGAACTTTGTACTCGCGATCAAAAATAGCCAGGTTAGCAACCATGCCTTTTTTTTGATGGCCCCCAGTGTATTACCTGCACCAATTGCACGTGCCGGATAGAGAGTAGCCATACGGATCGCTTCGTCCAGGGCGATACCTGCATGTTCGACACTGTTTTGAACTGCTTCAATCATAGTGAGTGCCGAACCACCAAGTGTGCCATTTTCATCAACACACTTGCCATCACGATAATATACTTTCTTACCGACAAAAATAAAGTGATCAATGTCAGCTCCTGCAGGTGCAGTTGCATCGGTGACCAAAACAAGTTTTTCGCCTTTCATCCTATGAGCCATACGAATATTGGCATAATCGACGTGGAAGCCGTCGGCAATAACGCCTGTATAGACTTCAGGGGTATCGTAGATTGCACCAACCATGCCTGGCTCTCGGCCTGCAATTGGAGTCATTGCATTGAACAAGTGGGTGGCGAAACTGATTCCTGCCTCGAAACCCTTGCGTGCCTCGACGTAAGTTGCATTGGTGTGCCCGGCTGAAACCACAATACCCGCATCGGCAAGCTGTTTAATGTGCTCATGCGAGTTCTGTTCTGGTGCCAGTGTCACTTTGGCCACAATATCGGCATTGTCACAGATTGTCTGGATCATAGAATCGTCTGAGCGACGGATATGATCAACGCTGTGAATCCCTTTTTTTTCATTACATTTAGATACGGGCCTTCTAGGTGCAGGCCTAGCGAGTGATTCTGATATTTAGCGTGATATTCGCGGGCCGCGGCAATTACTGTCTTCATATCTTCGTCAGACGATGTGATAAGCGTCGGTAAGAAACTTGTACAACCTGACTTCAGGTTGGCACGGTGCATGGTGTGGATGGTATCGGCATTGATTTCATCATTGAGCATCACCCCACCGCAACCATTGAGTTGCAGATCAATGAACCCAGGAGTCAGGTTGGCTCCATTCAGATCAAGCGTTTTAATATCTTGTGGCAGCTCGGCAGTAGGGCAAACAGCGTGAATGTTCACGCCGTCAATAATGACGGCGTGGTTATTCAGCACATCGCTACCGGTAAAAATACGGCAATTGGTAAGCGCGTACATGAACAACTCCTTTTTAAAGGTTTTTAATGTTTTTAGCTTCCAGTTCCTGGAAGTACTTAACTGTTTTGACTTTCAGCTCTTGTGTTGATGGTTCGTCACAAACAATCAGTGATTTAGGGTGAGCTGAAGAGCAGAGACTGTCCACAAATGGTTGACTGAGCCTTCAACTGCGGCTTGTAGCGCCTGTGCTTTGTTATGACCAGTTACCAGAATCATAATTTCTTTCGAATCCAGCAGCGTTCCGACACCAATTGTTAACGCGTACTTCGGCACTTGGCTCATGTCACCGTCAAAGAAACGAGAGTTGGCAATACGCGTGTCTTCCGTCAGTGTTTTGATGCGTGTACGTGATGCCAGTGAAGAAGCAGGTTCGTTGAAAGCTATATGTCCATCATTGCCTACGCCGCCCATGAATAGGTTAATTTTGCCGTAAGATTTGATCTTGTCCTCATAACGCTGACATTCAGCTTCGTGGTCGTCAGAGTTACCGTTTAAGAGGTTGATATTTTCTTCTTGAATATCAATATGTTGAAAGAAGTTGTTATACATAAAGCTACGGTATGATTCTGGGTGATCTGCAGAGATACCGATATACTCATCCATGTTGAAGGTAACAACATGTTTGAAACTTACTTCTCCAGCTTCATAAAGCTCGATCAAACGCTTGTATGTTGCTAGCGGAGTGCCACCTGTTGGTAAACCTAATACAAAAGGACGGTCGGCTGTAGGCTGAAATTTGTTAATAGAATCAGCGATATAGCGCGCGGACCACAAACCTACATCTTTAGCTTTATTCAGCGGGATTAGTCTCACAGTGATACCTCATTCCTAGTAGATAATACGATTAAATCTTAACGGCATATGGCCTTTGTTTTGGATAATAAAATAAGTTTTATGATCGGGCTAGCAAAATCGCTCTATTGTTAGCTAATCAGGTGATAAAGATCACAATTGATGAGGTTTTAATTTGCGGGGCGAAATTAATCTCTTACACTGCAAATGACTTAATCGGGTAACTAAAAAAAAGTTATCTGGCTCGCATCTAAGAAAACCATAGGGGGAACTAAGGGTGAATATTCTTGGATATTTTCAGAAAGTAGGTAAGGCATTGATGGTACCTGTTGCCACTCTGCCTGCCGCCGCAATATTAATGGGTATTGGTTACTGGATTGATCCGAATGGTTGGGGTGCAAACAGTGCACTGGCGGCCTTTTTGATTAAAGCTGGTGCCGCTATTATCGATAACATGTCTGTACTGTTCGCAATTGGTGTTGCGTATGGTATGTCTAAAGATAAAGATGGTGCAGCAGCACTTTCTGGTTTTGTTGGTTTTTTTTAGTTGTTACAACGCTGCTGTCTCCGGGGGCTGTTGCACAAATTCAAGGTATTGACCCAAGCGCAGTACCTGCAGCGTTCGCGAAGATCAATAACCAATTTGTCGGTATCCTAGTTGGTATCGTATCTGCTGAAATCTATAATCGATTCTCTGCTGTAGAACTTCATAAAGCCCTGGCATTCTTCTCGGGTAAGCGTCTGGTTCCTATCCTGACGTCTTTCGCAGGTATCTTTATTGCTTTCATACTGATGTACATCTGGCCAGCCGTTTACGGTGGTCTTGTGAACTTCGGTGAAGGTATTCAGGGCATGGGTGAAGTGGGTGCTGGTATTTACGCATTCTTCAACCGTTTACTAATTCCTGTTGGCCTACACCACGCACTGAACTCAGTATTTTGGTTCGATGTTGCCGGTATCAACGATATTCCTAACTTCCTTGGCGGCGCGAAGTCAATTGCTGAAGGTGTTGCAACTCCAGGTGTTACTGGTATGTACCAGGCCGGTTTCTTCCCTATCATGATGTTTGGTCTGCCAGGTGCTGCGCTTGCGATGTATCATACCTCTAAAGCCAAGAACAAAGAAAAAGTTGCATCAATCATGATTGCTGCCGGTTTCGCATCATTCTTTACAGGTGTTACCGAGCCGCTTGAATTTGCCTTTATGTTCCTTGCGCCTGCGCTATATGTTGTTCACGCAGCGCTTGCAGGCCTGTCTGTATACATTGCAGCGTCAATGCAGTGGATTGCTGGTTTCGGCTTCTCAGCTGGTCTTGTCGATATGGTTCTATCGACTCGTAACCCTCTTGCTGTTAACTGGTACATGCTGATTGTACAAGGCCTGGTATTCTTCGGTCTTTACTATGCCATCTTCCGTACAGTTATCATCAAGTTCAACCTGAAAACACCTGGTCGTGAAGATGACGATGAAGAAGAAGGTTCGGTAGCTGTTGGTTCCGCAGAAACTGGCGAATTAGCTAAACAGTACCTGAAAGCGCTTGGCGGTCACGGTAACCTTGAAAATATCGATGCATGTATCACGCGCCTTCGTCTTACTCTAAAAGACAGCAGCCTGGCTAATGAGAAGACGCTGAAAGCCCTTGGTGCAATGGGTGTCGTTAAGCTTGGTTCAAACAACCTACAGGTTATTCTTGGTCCATTAGCTGAAATTGTTGCTGGCGAAATGAAAAAAAATACCGGCATCAGAAGACCTCTCTTCTGTAAAACTGCCTTAATAACCTAATCTCTAGGTTCTAGATATTAGTAACACAACCGGCCTCTCATGCGAGGCCGGTTTCATTCTCTAGGTCGAATAATTACGGGTGTGGTCAGTTACCGGTATTGAATTAACCGTTTTGGCTCGAGCCATATTTACATCGTTTTGCTTGGCTTTGCCCGGTTTCCGAATACGCTTTCCCCGAAGTGTATTCCGAAGCTGCTCAGGTAGTTTCAAGTTCAGGTTATCCTTCTTCCGTTGTGGTTTCCTGAGTGGAATGTTGTTGTTGGTGCTCCATTTGGGTGCCGTATGCTTATATTGCCCTGCGATAGCGGGGTTTTTTTTATACATATCGACAAACAATGCATACTATTTGTTGAGTCGTGCACCATATTTATGGATCATAGAGAGTTCCAAAATCCTGTAAGCACACGAGGTGTAATTGATGAGTGAATCTGAAGCTCGTCCAACTAACTTTATCCGCCAAATTATTGATGCGGATTTAGCAAGTGGCAAACATACAAGCGTACATACCCGATTCCCGCCGGAGCCGAATGGCTACCTGCATATCGGTCATGCTAAATCAATTTGTTTGAACTTCGGTATTGCTCAGGACTATCAGGGTCAATGTAACTTACGTTTCGACGATACAAACCCTGAGAAAGAAGACATCGAATACGTTGAGTCTATTAAGAACGATGTTAACTGGTTGGGCTTCGAGTGGAGCGGTGAGATTTGCTACTCATCAAACTACTTCGACAACCTATACGGGTTTGCTATTGAATTAATTACTAAAGGCTTAGCGTATGTTGATGAGCTAAGTCCAGAGCAAATGCGTGAGTACCGTGGCACGCTGACCGAGCCCGGTAAACACAGCCCGTACCGCGATCGTAGCGTTGAAGAGAACCTCGCGCTGTTCGATAAGATGAAGAACGGCGAAGTAGAAGAGGGCAAGATGTGCCTTCGTGCTAAGATCGACATGGCGTCACCATTTATGGTAATGCGTGATCCAGTTATCTATCGTGTGCGTTTTGCCACTCACCACCAGACAGGTGATAAGTGGTGTATCTACCCGATGTATGACTTTACGCACTGTATCTCTGATGCGCTAGAAGGTATTACTCACTCGATCTGTACTCTGGAGTTTATGGACAACCGCCGTTTGTATGATTGGGTACTGGAGAACATCACGATTGACTGCCAACCGCATCAGTACGAGTTTAGTCGCCTAAATCTCGAATATACAGTAATGTCGAAGCGTAAGCTGAACCAACTGGTTACTGAGAATCTGGTTTCTGGTTGGAATGATCCTCGTATGCCGACTATTTCTGGTTTGCGTCGTCGTGGCTTCACGTCTGCCTCTATCCGCGAATTCTGTAAGCGTATTGGTGTTACCAAGCAAGACAACACCATCGAAATGAGCTCACTGGAATCTTGTATTCGTGACGATCTAAATGAAAATGCACCACGTGCGATGGCGGTGCTGGATCCAGTCAAAGTTGTTATTGAAAACTTTGATGGTGAAGCTGAAATCTTGAATGTTGCCAATCACCCGAACAAGCCGGAGATGGGTACACGTGAAGTACCTTTCACTCGTGAGTTGTTCATCGAGCGTGAAGATTTCCGCGAAGAAGCCAACAAGAAGTACAAGCGCCTGGTACTGGGCAAAGAAGTACGTTTGCGCGGTGCATACGTAATTAAGGCTGAACGTATCGAGAAAGACGAAGAAGGAAATATTACAACTATCTTCTGTACTTACGATAACGAGACGCTGGGCCAGAACCCGGCTGACGGCCGTAAGGTGAAAGGTGTAATTCACTGGGTATCTGCTCAGGCGGGTATTCCTGCAGAAATCCGTCTGTACGACCGTTTGTTTACGGTTCCTAACCCAGGTGCTGCAGATGACTTTGTCTCGGTTATTAACCCAGAGTCGCTGACCACCATGCAGGGTGTTGTCGAGCCGTCTTTGGCTGAAGCGGAAGCTGAGAAGGCATTCCAGTTTGAACGCATGGGTTATTTCTGTGCGGACAGCAAAGACTCTACGACAGACAGCTTGGTTTTCAACCGTACGGTTGGGCTTCGTGATACTTGGGCGAAAATCGGCGACTAATGCGGTAGGTCAGTGAAGGCTGGCTTCTTCACCCAATAAAAAAACCAGCCCATTGGCTGGTTTTTTTTGCTTAGTGTCGAGCGACTAAGCGAGAATTTATTAAACGTGAAGGCTTAACGTTTTTTTTCTTATGTACGATCATGCAGCTCTGGGTTTTCACTGCAGTCACCTTCTTTGCAGTGTCCATAGAGATATAGGCTATGGTTTGTCAGACGAACATTGAAACTGGCAGCGATTTCTTTCTGGCGCTGCTCTATCACTTCATCTGAAAACTCAATGACTTTTCCACAATCAAGGCAAACCAAATGGTCGTGATGGTGCTGAGTAGCCAGTTCAAACACCGACTTGCCACCCTCAAAGTGGTGGCGGGTTACGATACCAGCATCATCAAATTGGTTCAGTACGCGGTAAACCGTTGCCAGGCCAATCTCTTCACCAATATCGATTAGTTTCTTATACAAGTCTTCAGCACTAATGTGTTGACAGTCAGGCTGCTGTAGTACTTCCAGAATCTTAAGACGCGGAAGCGTAACTTTTAAGCCTGCTTGTTTAAGTGCGTGATTATTATCTGACATCCGAGTTTCCTATTGGCTAGCCGCAACAACATGATGCGGTAGTCTTTCTCATATCTATTCATTATAAGTGACGACAAGGTAACAATAAACCTTAAAAAGCGATGAATCTACCTGATATGTAACTTTTCTTTACTTTGCAGGCTTGTTAAGAAAATGTACATTGTGCTCATTGTGCCAGTTAGCAGGGATGACAGGCTGTGAAACTATTTTTTTTAAGCCAGGCATTGCGAAGTTTGTCTTGAATATGTGGCCTCCGTTCTGGGGTGCGGGGATCCGGATTTTACATATTTCCGATGACTACCGTCGGGTAAAAATTCGTTTGAAGTTAAGACGGTGGAATAAAAATGCTAATCGTACTCAATACGAGGCAGTATTTTTTTTCGCTGATTGATCCAGTATATGCACTCATGTTAGTGGGGAGGTAGGGAGTACTACATCTGGGATAAGCAGGCTGAAGGTGCGGCTTGCATCGATGACAGTGACTCTATGGTCCAAGTTTAAGTTTGCCTGAAATAAAAAAAACGCGCCTTGAGGCGCGTTTTCGATGGCGGAGAGTAATTAGTCAGCCAATTCAGCTAGACACATCTCGTCGTAGATTTGTTTAACCCACTTTTCTACGCGCTCGTCAGTCAGTTCTGGCTGTCGATCTTCATCAACGCATAGGCCGACAAAATGGTTGTCGTCAACAAGTGCTTTTGATGCTTCAAATTCGAAACCTTCAGTCGAAAAGTGGCCGACGATTGTTGCACCACGACCTTCTACGATTTCACGAACCGTACCCATCGCATCACAGAAGTACTCAGCATAATCTTCTTGATCACCACAACCGAAAATAGCAACAAGCTTGGTCGAGAAGTCGATACTTTCCAATTCAGGGAAGAAATCATCCCAGTCACATTGTGCTTCGCCGTAGTACCAGGTAGGGATACCTAAAAGAAGCAGGTCAAAATTGTCGATATCTTCTTTGCTGCTTTTAGCGATATCTTTTACTTCAACCAGCTTTTTGCCTAGTTGTTTCTGGATCATTTTAGCGACAGCTTCTGTGTTACCAGTGTCGCTACCAAAGAAGAGTCCTACACTCGCCATAGTAGAGATTACCCGTATATTAGTTGTTGACCGTTATCGTTGATGATAACGATATACATAAATCTTATCAGGCATTGGCCCTGAATTTCAATGCTCAGCCGTTCTAACTATGAATTTCATCACTGTCATAGATCGACACTGGGTCACTGAACATCATTTGCTCTGAGTTTGAGCTTAACCGATTTCATGATTCGGCTTTGTTTCGTGCTCGGCCTGCTGGTGTCCTGTGCCCAATATTAGCCGAGGCCAGCACCTTCCCAACTGAGCTGAATAAGGCCCTTGGTCACAAAACCGGCGCATCCTAAAAATAGGACCAGCCAGACAATCTTGCGTCCAAATGGTGGCACATTGCCCTGCTTCAGGACATCTTTTATGGCCATGCCAATAAAGAAAAAAAATCGCGGCAAACAGCAAGTCTAAGCCAATCGATTCGAGCAGATCCATGTGCTCATATAACATTTCTGTCTCCTTACAGCAGTTGAAGCCGAGCTAGGCGCGCACTATAACACAGACAATAGGTGCCTGTTAACGGTATCGGGACGGTTGATTTTTCATCGTCCAGGCCCTAAGCCGATTGTAAGAAGTTCAGAATAATACGATTTACCGTGTCTGGTTTTTCGGCATGCAGCCAGTGGCCAGTTTTTGCAACCATATGGGCCTTGGCCGAAGGAAACTGTCTCGTGATGGATTCTCTGTGCTCGGGCAGAATATATTCAGAATCCTGGCCTTTGATGAATAGGGTTTTGCCAGTGAATTTGGGGACGTCTTGCCAGCCCATAATGGTTTCATAGTTGGCAATCAGGCCGTCGACATTGAAGCGCCAATTGTAACCGCTGTCGGTCTTGGCATATGACTTGAGTAAAAACTGTCTTACACCCGGTTCGATGATATGCCGAGCCAGGTAGGTTTCGGCTTCACTGCGTTTGCTAACGGTGTGTTTTGATACCTCCCGCAGGCCGGCAAACACATTTTGGTGACGGTGTACGTAGTAGTGCACTGGTGCCATATCCAGCACAACCAAGTGATTAAGTCGAGGCGCTGCTAATTCCGTCATTGCCATGGCGACTTTTCCGCCCATCGAATGGCCAATGAGCGAGAAGTGTTTAATGTTGCAATGGTCGATAACTGCGAGGACGTCGGCTGCCATCTCCCGATAGGTGAACGTCTCTGAATGGGGGGATTTGCCATGGTTACGAAGATCAATGCTGATCACTTTGTATTTTTCTTTCAAGGCTCTGGCGAGCAACCCCAGATTGTCGGCACTGCCAAAAAGGCCGTGGATCAAAATGATCGCCTCTCCTTGTCCGTCCACTTGGTAATGAAGATTCACTGACTATTTTCTCTTGTTGATAACGCTTTATCGTAGAGTATAACCTCGGATCACGTTATAATCTCACCGTGATTTTCAAACGGAACGATAATGAACACTACGATGAAGAGTATTGAGGTAGACGAAGAGCTATATCGTTATATCGCCAGTCAAACCCAGCATATTGGCGAGAGCGCATCCGACATTTTGCGCCGCCTACTTATGGTGCCTGATCAGACAGCACAGCAGCCTGAGGTTGTTATGCCAGTTCGTCCGAAAGGTATCGTGGTTAGTAAAGACGCGGGTAACGTAGCAAAAATGGATCGCGTGAAAGAGATGCGATCGTTGTTGATTTCAGATGAATTTGCCGTCCAGGAAAAAGCCATCGGTCGCTTCATGATGATCCTGTCCTCGCTTTATCGTATCGATCCGAAAGGCTTTACAGAAGCTGCGGCAATCAAAGGTCGTACACGCGTCTATTTTGCCGAGAGCGAAGATACTCTTTTGGCAAGTGGTAAAACGACCAAGCCGAAAGCAATACCCGAGACGCCATTTTGGGTAATTACGAATACAAATACAGATCGCAAACGTCAGATGGTTGAGCAGTTGATGGGCAAAATGAACTTCGGTGTGGATATCATCGATAAAGTTTGCGGTGAAGTTTAACTGGCTTTACGCCTCTTTTTTTTACAAGGATAAGTTAATGGCGATCCATCCTCGTGCCGGGCAGCGTGCCCAGCAAGAAGATATGCATAACATCCCAGCGTTAGTGGCAAACTATTTTCTGATCGAGCCGAGCGTTTCTAAACCACAGCAGCAAGTCGCTTTTGGTACTTCTGGTCACCGTGGTACGGCTGATAAAGGTACGTTCAACCAGCACCATATCTGGGCGATTGCCCAGGCGGTTGCTGAAGTACGTGCTGCAAATGGTGTGACAGGCCCGCTGTTTCTTGGCAAAGATACACACGCTTTGTCTGAGCCGGCATTTACTTCAACCCTTGAAGTGCTGGTGGCGAATAATGTTAACGTTGTGATTCAGGAAGAACGTGGCTATACCCCGACACCGGGTGTGTCTCATGCCATTCTGTGCCATAACAAAGTCAATGCCGATAAGGCCGATGGCATTGTCATCACCCCGTCGCATAATCCGCCTCAAGACGGTGGTATCAAGTACAACCCTGTCCATGGTGGCCCAGCTGAGGGTGAGCTGACGACCGCTATCGAAAAACGCGCCAACGAAATCATTGCCAATGGCATGGTGGATGTTAAGCGAGTGTCGGTTCAGCAAGCATTTGCCAGCGAACTAGTGGTTGAGCAAGAGTTAGTTGCACCGTATGTCGATGATTTAGTAAATGTTATCGATATGGCTGCGATTCAGAAAGCGAAACTGAAACTTGGTGTCGATCCGCTAGGTGGATCGGGTATCGAGTATTGGCGTCAGATTGCGAGCACTATGGACTGGATCTGACGTTGGTTGATGAGTCTATTGACCCGTCTTTCCGTTTTATGTCACTGGACAAAGACGGTGTGGTTCGTATGGATTGCTCATCGCCTTACGCGATGGCTGGCCTGCTGGCTCACAAAGACAGCTATGATTTAGCTTTCGGCAATGATCCTGATTATGACCGCCACGGTATTGTGACACCTGCCGGCCTGATGAACCCTAACCACTTCCTTGCGGTATGTATCGATTACCTTTACCGCCATCGCCCAGACTGGGGCCAGGATGTTGCCGTAGGGAAAACGCTGGTATCCAGTGCTCTGATCGATCGTGTTGTGGCTGATTTGGACCGTGAACTGTGCGAAGTGCCTGTTGGCTTCAAATGGTTCGTCGATGGTTTGTATTCAGGCAAGCTAGGCTTTGGTGGCGAGGAAAGTGCGGGGGCATCATTCCTGCGCATGGACGGTACGCCATGGTCTACTGATAAAGACGGTATCCTGTTATGTCTGTTGGCCGCTGAAATTACTGCAGTTACAGGCAAGAACCCACAGCAGTATTACGAGGAGCTGGCTGTCAAGCATGGCGCTTCGCAATACAACCGCTTGCAGGCTGTTGCTAACGGTGAGCAAAAAGCGGTACTCAGCAAGCTATCTCCAGAAATGGTCGCTGCCGAGACATTAGCTGGCGATGCAATTACGGCCCGTCTGACTCATGCGTCAGGTAACGGTGCTGCAATCGGCGGTTTGAAAGTGACAACTGAAAACGGTTGGTTTGCCGCGCGTCCATCTGGTACCGAAGATATTTACAAGATTTACTGCGAAAGCTTTAAAGGTAAGGAACACCTAACCCTTATCGAGCAAGAGGCGCAGGAAATTGTCAGCAAAGTCTTTGCAGATGCTGGTCTGTAAGCTGCATTGATTTGCCAAAAACGCCCTTTCGAGGGCGTTTTTTTTATGCCTGAAGAAAAGTTGTCAACGATCCTTGTTGTGGGTTGGCCAATGATTGGGCATCACAAACCACACCTTATCATCAGGCTGATAGCCTGCGTCGGAATAGAGATCCTGCTGATATCAAGGTATTTGCTGAGATCCTGATAGCGGGGAGGGCAGATCCACTGAACTTTGCTGAGTTGTTTGAGCTTTAAATCCAGAGCCTGCGACTGATAACACCAGATCCCTGATCGAGCATTAGGATTGATGGCAATATCTGAGCCTGCCGCTATTGTGTCGTGAGGAAAGAATAAGCGGCCCTGCATGATCAGGCGTTTAACGACAGGTTGTCCGTATCGGGGTAAAAGTTGCTGTTTGAAGGCCTGGTGATCACTTAGGGTCAACTGGTGTTCTAGCATTCGAGCTGTTTTTTTTGTCGAGGTTGTCATTGGCATTGGGGCCGGGCCAGCTATTTTGGTAGGCGAGATAGAACTTGATAGCGACTTCCCAATGCTCGAGTTGGTTAGTAAGTGTGTTTTTGACCAGGAAGTCGATGGCACCGAGAGTCTGTTTGTTCCATTTGAGTTGAACTTCTTCTGCAACCAATAGGTAATGAGGGTGTGCATCAATCAGTTGTTGCCATAGCCATTGATAATAAAATCCGAGCCGGCGGTTGCTTGGTAATGGGTATGAGGTGGTATGGCAGCCTGAGCCTGAATTCAGACAGCCAATTATCATCTGCGATAAAAGGAGAATTGCAGGTGAGTGACGGACAATTGAGAACAGTATTGATATCGTTCTGAAATTGTTCCTTATTTGTTGCGTCAGTGTAAGTCTTTGACATGTCGTGTCTTATTTAGTTATCTAATCCAAGATTTGGCTAAAAAGTGTGCGTTGTGATGCATTGTGCTGATGCCTTTTCGATTATTGTATATACAGGTTAGACCAGTTGGTGAGGGCCCTATGTACAAGTCATTTTCGTTAGTCCGCATTTTTTTTACGCCGGGTGCTAGTCGTGCTTGTCGGCGTTTTGACCTTCCCAGTTATGATTTTTTTTGCCTGTTGATAAACGCTCTCGCTTCTATAGCTATCTACACCGGTATTGGTTAAAGATCAGTACGAAACCTGTGTGGCTGGAAGAAGTCGAACATGGCCCCCATGATTTATATTAGGGCCTGTTTATCTACTACCAGAATATTGAAAAAGCTGCATTTATGCAGCTTTTTTTTATTCTCAATCGGTGGGGCCAATTGTCTAGGGAAATATTGATAGGAGCGAAGCTATTGGAATCAGGAGAAACCGTTAGGCACGACTTCCTGTAATGCGTTGATTAGATGTGAATTCATATTCTGTCGTATAGAATAACGCTAACTGACAAAAGGAAGCGATAATGAACAACATCAAATTGGAAGCAGTGCTGAACAAGCTGCTGAGCCCGCACCTGATCAAAGATTACTGCCCCAATGGCTTGCAGGTTGAGGGTAAATCAGAAGTAAAAAGAGTGATTACGGGGGTAACGGCGTGTCAGGCTCTGATTGATCGCGCCATTGAAGAAAAAGCCGATGCGATCCTCGTTCATCACGGCTTTTTCTGGAAAGGTGAACCGGCTGAGATCCGTGGTATGAAATTCCGCCGTATTAAAGCATTGATCGAAAATGGTATTAACCTTTATGCCTATCATTTGCCGTTAGATGTTCACCCGGAAATTGGCAATAATGCCAAGTTAGCCGAGCTGCTTGATATTGAAATATTAGGCGGAATGGAAGAGGGTAATCCTCTATCGGTTTCGGTATTTGGTCAATTTGAGCAGCCGCTTTCGGGTGAAGATTTGGCGTCACGTCTGTCGATTGCACTTCATCGCGAGCCGCTGCATATTGGTGATAACGCGCCTGCTGAAATTAAAACGATCGGTTGGTGTACCGGCGGTGGACAGGATTTTATTGAGCTTGCTGCCCACAAAGGCCTAGACGCTTTTATCTCAGGAGAAATTTCAGAGCGGACTGTCCATACGGCAAGAGAATTGGGGATCCACTATTTTAGTGCCGGCCACCATGCCACTGAGCGGTATGGGATCAAATCATTGGGAGAGTGGTTGGCCGATGAACATGCATTGGACGTTACGTTTATCGATATCGACAACCCAGTGTAATTATTATTCTAGTTAAACAAAAGGTTGAGCATCGCTGCTCAACCTTTTTTTTCTTTTAACTAGAACCTAAAACAATCATTCACGCTCGTGGATCGGGCTGAACTCTCGTTGGTTATAACCGGTATATAGCTGACGTGGACGTCCGATACGGTTGGTTGGGTCGTTGTGCATCTCGTTCCAATGTGCAATCCAACCGATAGTACGGGACATGGCAAAGATCACCGTGAACATAGAAATTGGAATGCCGATCGCCTTCAGGATAATACCTGAGTAGAAATCAACGTTCGGGTACAGTTTCTTATCGATGAAGTATTCATCTGAAAGTGCAATACGCTCAAGCTCCATGGCTACATCAAGCAGCGGATCCTGGATATTCAACTCTTCAAGTACTTCATGACATGCTTCACGCATTACGGTTGCACGCGGATCGTAGTTTTTGTAAACACGATGACCAAAGCCCATTAGGCGGAACGGGTCATCTTTGTCTTTTGCACGCTCAACAAATTCTGGGATCTTATCGACACTGCCGATTTCTTCCAACATTCTCAGGCATGCCTCGTTGGCACCGCCGTGAGCTGGTCCCCAGAGTGAAGCGATACCAGCAGCAATACAGGCAAATGGATTTGCGCCAGAAGAGCCTGCCAGGCGAACTGTTGATGTTGATGCATTTTGTTCATGGTCAGCATGAAGGGTAAAGATCTTGTCCATTGCGCGTGCCACGACAGGGCTTACTTCATACTCTTCACATGGTGTTGCAAACATCATATGCAGGAAGTTCTCAGCATAATCAAGATCATTGCGTGGGAAGATGAACGGTTGGCCAATCGAGTATTTGTAACACATTGAGGCCAGCGTTGGCATTTTCGACAACAGGCGGAATGCCGTAATCTCACGGTGGGTATCATTATTGATATCCAGAGAATCGTGGTAGAACGCTGCCAAGGCACCAACCACACCACACATTACAGCCATAGGGTGAGCGTCACGACGGAAGCCGTGGAAGAAGCTGGCAATCTGCTCATGGACCATGGTGTGGCGTGTAACAGTCGTACGGAATGTTTCGTACTGTTCACGCGTAGGGACTTCGCCGTACAGAAGAATATAACAAACTTCTAAATAATCAGCATTATTAGCTAATTGGTCGATAGGGTAACCGCGGTGAAGCAGAACACCTTTATCGCCGTCAATGTATGTAATTTGAGATTCACATGATGCAGTGGCTAGAAAACCAGGATCGAATGTAAAGTAACCGTTAGCGCCAAGTTTACGCACATCGATTACATCTGGCCCTTGTGAGCCCCCGATAATCGGCAGTTCGACTGGTGCTTCCCCTTCGATGTGAAGAGTAGCTTTCTTGTCAGCCATAACAATCTCCTTTGCGTTTTTATAATCCTAATCCAAAGCGGATGTGCATTTGTTGTACCGATTGAGACGCCATTTGTCAATTTTTGTGCCTGTTTGTGTGCGCTTGTTAATAAGATTGGGTGAAAGGGTGCAAAATCCTCAAACCGTGTTAGAGGTCATGTAACGGGGTTTGTAATTGGTTGTTACGAGGCGTATACTCGCCGCAGGTCTCTGGTTCTGCGGTCGCCAGAAGCGAATGCTTAAGTTATCAACAATATTAGTCACTTAGGTTAAATTATGTTTTAGGTCCCCGTTAAAACATAATTGCAACCAAAGGTTACTAGAATGTTGCACTTAATATATCTGGCTTAAGCGGATCGGAGAATTCTATAAAAATAAAATGCTTCAATGGAGCTGAGTGGGCAAACACCGTGAAAGTAAATAAGCCAAGACCTGTCAACCTCGACCTACAGACGATTCGCTTTCCTCTGACGGCGATTGCGTCGATCCTACACCGTGTATCTGGCGTGATCACCTTTGTTTCTGTTGCAATCCTACTTTGGTTATTAAGCCTTTCCCTTTCCTCCCCAGAAGGTTTCGCAACCGCTGCCAACATTGTTGACAGTTTTTTTTGTGAAATTTGTTTTGTGGGGCGTGCTGACTGCATTGTTTTATCACATTGTGTTGGGCGTGCGTCATTTAATGATGGACATGGGATATTTTGAAGAAATGGAATCCGGCATTGCAAGCACTAAAGTGAGCTTCGCAATTGTGGCGGTTCTAGCTATCTTCGCTGGAGGCCTAGTATGGTAAACAACGTATCGACAATCGGCCGTAATGGTATACACGATTTTATTCTGATTCGCGCAACTGCAATCATCCTAACCCTTTACACCATTTACATGGTCGGATTCTTCGCCTTTGGCCCGGATCTCAGCTACGAAACCTGGACTGCTTTCTTTGGCAAACTGAGCACCAAGGTCTTCACTATGCTGGCGCTGCTATCAATATTGATCCACGCTTGGATTGGCCTATGGCAAGTATTAACAGACTATATTAAACCTGCCGCCCTACGAGCAGGCATCCAGTTTGGTGTTGTAGCAGTACTTTTTGTCTACCTGTTTTCAGGTTTCTTCATTGTGTGGGGTGCGTAAGTGAGCATTGCAGTTCGTGAGTTTGATGCCGTAGTAATCGGTGCCGGTGGTGCAGGTATGCGTGCCGCACTACAAATTTCTGAACAAGGCCTTAGTTGTGCTTTGTTGTCTAAAGTTTTCCCTACCCGTTCCCATACTGTGTCTGCACAGGGGGGATTACCGTTGCTCTTGGTAATTCACACCCGGATGACTGGCAGTGGCATATGTATGACACAGTTAAAGGTTCTGATTACATCGGTGATCAGAATGCCATTGAATACATGTGCAAGAACGGTCCTAAATCTGTTATCGAACTAGAAAAAAAATGGGGCTTCCATTTTCACGCTTCGACGACGGTACAATTTACCAGCGTCCTTTTGGCGGCCAGTCCAAAGCCTTTGGTGGCGAACAAGCAGCGCGTACAGCCGCCGCGGCTGACCGTACTGGTCACGCCCTTTTGCATACGTTGTATCAACAGAATATCAAGCATAAGACGACAATCTTCTCTGAGTGGTATGCGCTTGATTTAGTGAAGAATCAAGATGGTGCAATCCTTGGTTGTACTGCACTTTGCATGGAAACCGGCGAGATTTGCTACTTCAAATCGAAGGCAACAATCCTGGCGACAGGTGGTGCAGGCCGAATCTACGCGTCGACAACCAATGCATTTATTAATACCGGTGATGGTGTCGGTATGGCACTTCGTGCCGGCGTTCCAATGCAAGACATCGAAATGTGGCAATTTCACTACGGGGATTGCTGGTGCCGGTGTATTGGTAACGGAAGGCTGTCGTGGTGAAGGTGGTTACCTGCTGAATAAAGACGGTGAGCGCTTCATGGAGCGTTATGCTCCGAACGCCAAAGACCTTGCAGGTCGTGATGTTGTTGCCCGTTCAATGATGGTTGAAATCCGTGAAGGTCGTGGCTGCGATGGTCCATGGGGCCCGCACATTAAACTGAAACTGGATCACCTGGGTAAAGACGTACTTGAGTCACGTCTGCCGGGTATCTGTGAGCTGTCTCGTACCTTTGCGCACATCGATCCTGTTAAAGAGCCTATTCCTGTTATCCCGACCTGTCATTACATGATGGGTGGTGTCCCTACGCAGGTTTCCGGCCAAGCAATTAAACAAAACAGCGCAGGCCAGGACGAAGAAGTACAAGGCTTGTTTGCCTGTGGCGAAATTGCCTCTGTCTCTGTTCATGGTGCCAACCGCCTGGGTGGTAACTCACTGCTTGACCTAGTGGTATTTGGCCGAGCAACTGGTCTGCACCTTGGCGAGACCTTGGCTGCTCAAGCTGAAGCTCGTCCGGCAACTGAGTCTGATATCGAAGCATCCTTGGAGCGTGTCAACCGTTGGAATAACACCCAGAAAGGTGAAGACCCAGTGCAGATCCGTAAAGACCTCCAGTCCTGTATGCAAAATAACTTCTCGGTCTTCCGTGAAGGTGACGCGATGGCTACAGGCTTGGAAGAGCTTAAAGTGATCCGTGAGCGCTTGAAAGAAGCGCGACTAGACGATACCTCAACGGAGTTCAATACTCAGCGTATAGAATGTCTAGAACTTGATAACCTTATGGAAACTGCGTACGCAACAGCTGTTGCTGCAAACTTCCGTACAGAAAGTCGCGGTGCCCATGCCCGTTTCGACTTCCCTGAGCGCGATGATCAAAATTGGTTATGCCATTCTATTTACAACCCTGAGACAGAAGAAATGTCGAAGCGTGCTGTAAATATGGAGCCAACAAGTCGTGAAGCGTTCCCACCGAAAGCGCGTACTTACTAAGGGGGAGGGGAAGAAAATGAAATTGAATTTCTCTATTTATCGTTACAACCCAGATGTCGATAATGTGCCACACATGAAGGGTTATATCTTAGATGTGCCTGAAGGCTCGGACATGATGGTTTTGGATGCGTTAATCCTGCTAAAAGAGCAAGATCCAACGCTGGCTTTCCGCCGATCTTGTCGTGAAGGCGTGTGTGGCTCAGATGGTGTAAACATGAATGGTACCAACGGCCTGGCATGTATTACCCCGCTGTCTGCGCTAACTGGCGAAAAAAAACGATTGTGATTCGCCCACTGCCTGGTCTGCCTGTTATTCGCGACCTCATCATCGATATGGAACAGTTCTATACTAACTATGCGAAGGTGAAGCCATTCCTGATTGATGACGGCGCTCTGCCGCCTGCACGTGAAAACCTTCAGTCACCTGAAGACCGTGCCCATCTCGATGGTTTATACGACTGTATTATGTGTGCATGTTGTTCGACATCATGCCCGTCGTTCTGGTGGAATCCAGATAAATTTATCGGTCCGGCTGGCTTGCTAGCAGCATATCGTTGGCTAATTGACAGTCGTGATACTGCAACAGATGAACGATTATCTGATCTTGACGACGCTTTTAGTGTTTTTCGTTGCCATGGCATCATGAACTGTGTAAATGTTTGTCCTAAGGGATTAAATCCAACGAAAGCGATTGGTCACATTAAATCAATGTTGCTAAAACGCGCGGTATAATTAAGTCGAATTATCGATATGCTGGCTTCCTGACTCGCTATCTGAAGCCAGCTTTAAAGCCCGGCCTTGAGACCGGCGCAAATGGCGATAACTAGTGGTTAAGGGAAAACAATGCAGAACGGCGTTATGAAGGCTTGGCTTGAGTCTTCACACCTGGCTGGCGCCAATGCAACTTATGTAGAAGACCTCTACGAGTTGTATCTTAGCGACCCAGAATTAGTCGACGAAAAATGGCGTCACGTATTTAGTGATCTGCCTGTTGTGAGTGAAGCTGCTGTTGAGCAACCGCACTCGCGTGTTCGTGATTATTTTCGACGTCTGGCTAAAGAGACAACCCATCTAAGTGCTACCGTCAGCGACCCAGATGTTGATGTTAAACAGGTTAAGGTATTGCAGCTTATCAACGCATACCGTTTCCGGGGCCATCAGCATGCAAACTTGGATCCGTTAGGACTATGGCAGCAGGAGCGAGTGCCTGATCTTGAACCTGAATTCCATAACCTGACAGCAGATGATTTTAATGAAACCTTCAATGTCGGTTCTTTTGCGGTTGGCAAAGAGACGATGAAGCTTTCTGAAATCTATGATGCGCTGAAAAAAAACCTATTGTGGTTCGATTGGTGCAGAGTACATGCATATTACCAATACAGATGAAAAACGCTGGCTTCAGCAGCGTCTGGAATCTGTGGTTGGCCAAGGTGCATTCTCAACTGATGAAAAACTAACTTTCCTTGATGAGCTAACAGCTGCCGAAGGTTTGGAACGTTACTTGGGTGCTAAATTCCAGGTGCCAAGCGTTTCTCACTTGAAGGTGGTGATGCGCTTATCCCTATGATGAAAGAGCTGATCCGCTATGCCGGTACAAACGGTGCCCGCGAAGTTGTCGTGGGTATGGCACACCGTGGTCGCCTCAACATGCTGGTTAATGTGTTGGGTAAAAAAAACCGCAGGACTTGTTTGATGAGTTTGCGGGTAAGCATGGTGAATCTTGGGGAACCGGTGATGTAAAATATCATCAGGGTTTCTCTGCTGACTTCGCAACACCGGGTGGTGATGTACATTTAGTTTTGGCATTTAACCCATCACACCTTGAAATTGTTAACCCAGTGGTTGTGGGTTCTGTGCGAGCACGTCAGGATCGCCTTGGCGATAAAGATGGCTCACAAGTCCTACCTATTACTATTCACGGGGACTCTGCGATTGCTGGCCAGGGCGTGGTAGCTGAAACATTCAATATGTCTCAGTCACGCGGCTACCGTGTTGGCGGTACGGTTCGTATTGTTGTGAACAACCAGATTGGTTTCACAACGTCAAACCCGAACGATACCCGCTCAACGCAGTACTGTACCGATATCGCGAAGATGGTCCAGGCTCCTATTTTCCATGTCAATGCTGATGATCCTGAAGCGGTAGCGTTTGTTACTCGCATTGCACTGGACTTTAGAAACGCTTTTAAGCGTGATGTTGTCATTGATTTGGTGTGTTACCGCCGCCATGGTCACAACGAAGCCGACGAGCCGAATGCAACTCAGCCGTTGATGTACCAGAAAATCAAAAAAAACATCCGACACCACGTAAGATCTATGCTGATGCACTGACCGATCACGAGACGGTTGACTTAGAGACGGCGACGTCTTTGATCAACGAATATCGTGATGCGCTCGATCGTGGTGAGTGTGTCGTGAAAGAGTGGCGCCCGATGAAGCTCCATTCTGTCGACTGGTCACCGTATCTTGGACACGACTGGACAGTTGAATGGCCTAATACCATCGAACCTTCTCGTCTTAATGAGCTTGCCCAGCGTGTTTGTCAGTTCCTGAGAGTCATAAGCTGCAAAGTCGGGTACAGAAGCTGTACAACGATCGCCAGGCAATGATTGCGGGTGAAAAAAAATGGTCGACTGGGGAATGGCTGAAACATTGGCTTACGCTACCTTAGTTGATGACGGTAATCGGATTCGTTTTACTGGACAGGATTCTGGCCGTGGTACATTCTTCCATCGCCACGCTGTGCTGCATAATCAAAGTGATGCCAGTACTTACGTCCCGCTAGCTAATATTCATGATAAGCAGTACATTCCAAGTCTTTGACTCGGTGCTGTCAGAAGCGGCTGTACTGGCATTTGAATACGGTTATGCGACGGCTGAACCCGGTGGTCTAACGATTTGGGAAGCGCAGTTTGGTGATTTTGCCAACGGTGCCCAAGTAGTGATTGACCAGTTCATTAGTTCTGGTGAGCAAAAGTGGGGCCGTATGTGTGGCCTGACAATGCTGCTACCACACGGTTACGAAGGACAGGGACCTGAGCACTCTTCTGCTCGCCTGGAGCGTTATCTGCAGCTTTGTGCTGAACAGAATATGCAGGTCATTATTCCGTCTACACCAGCCCAGATTTATCACATGATCCGCCGCCAGGTGCTTCGTCCGATGCGCCGTCCGCTGATTGTAATGTCACCGAAATCTCTATTGCGTCATCCGCTGTGTGTCTCGACAATGGATGATTTGGCGAGTGGTAATTTCCAGCCGGCTATTCCAGAAATTGATGACTTGGATCCGAAGCAAGTTAAGCGTGTGGTGTTCTGTTCCGGTAAGGTTTACTACGATATTCTAGAACAGCGTCGTAAAAACGAGCAGACAGATGTGGCCATTGTTCGTATCGAACAGCTCTACCCATTCCCTAAAGAAGATGTAGAAGCCGCTCTGGCTGATTACCCGCACGTTAACAACTTTATTTGGTGTCAGGAAGAGCCGCAAAATCAAGGCGCTTGGTATTCGAGCCAGCACAACTTCCGCTCTGCAATACCGAAAGGTGCCGAGTTGAATTATGCAGGCCGCCCAGCATCTGCTTCACCGGCTGTAGGTTACATGTCGGTTCATTTGAAACAACAGAAAGCGCTAATTGAAACTGCGCTTACAATAGATTAATAAGAACTGGAACAAAAAGGACAAAGCCGATATGACAATCGAAATTCTGGTTCCCGATTTACCTGAATCAGTTGCAGATGCGACAGTGGCAACTTGGCACAAAAAGCCGGGTGATGCCGTTACACGTGATGAAGTTCTGGTTGATATCGAAACAGATAAAGTGGTGCTGGAAGTTCCAGCACCTGAAGATGGTATTTTAGAAGCAATCATTGAAGAAGATGGCACTACAGTTTTATCTAAGCAATTGATTGGTAAAATTAAAGCTGGTGCTGTGGCCGGTGAGCCTACTGCGGATGTGCCAGCTGAAGCGGAAGCTTCACCAAACAAGCGTAACACGGCGTCGCTTTCAGAAGAAAGCAGTGAAGCACTGAGCCCAGCAGTACGCCGCCTGCTAGGCGAGCACAGCATCAGAGCATCAGACGTTAAAGGTACCGGTGTTGGCGGCCGTATCACTCGTGAAGATGTTGAAGCGTTTGTCAAAGAAGGCAAAGCTCAGGCCCCTGTTGCAGCGGCTCCTGTGGTCGAGGCGAAGGTTGAAGCGCCGCTTGCTCATCGCAGTGAAAAACGCGTACCGATGACACGCTTGCGTAAGCGTGTGGCAGAGCGTCTGCTGGAGGCCAAAAACAGCACAGCAATGCTGACAACCTTCAACGAAGTGAACATGAAACCAATCATGGACCTTCGCAAGCAGTACAAAGACATTTTCGAAGAGCGCCATGGTATTCGTCTTGGCTTTATGTCTTTCTACGTGAAAGCCGTGGTTGAAGCGCTGAAGCGCTATCCTGAGGTGAACGCGTCGATTGATGGTGATGATATTGTCTACCACAACTTCTTCGATGTGAGTATTGCTGTCTCGACACCACGTGGCCTGGTAACACCTGTTCTTCGTGATTGTGACAAGCTTAGCTTGGCTGAAATCGAGAAAGGTATCCGTGAACTCGCTATCAAGGGCCGTGACGGCAAGCTAACCGTTGATGAGCTGATTGGTGGTAATTTCACTATCACTAACGGCGGTGTCTTCGGCTC
>LLEN01000039.1_pt1 | contig 27124 bp, 35 predicted proteins | sample 595881 | NCBI WGS metagenome assembly LLEN01 (sample SAMN02919314, study PRJNA255460) | bioreactor metagenome | biome: chemostat; feature: culture 2012_10.3; material: sediment; isolation source: day86 10degC chemostat 2012 inoculated with Wadden Sea sediment taken from... | place: Germany: Bremen ...
CACACCAAAGGTTAGTTGGATATCGGACAGTGCAGGCAAGCTAATAAAAGCTAATGGGAAAATAAAATAATTGATATTTTTCATGGCTTATCTCAACTTGGGGTGTTGTTAAGTAAAAGCAATTTACAGACCATGTTGCACAAAAACAGATAGCGGGAAGTTCTGTTATCTCATCGCGAATTGTTGAGGGGAAGTGGCATTTGAACCCAAAGCGAGAACAGCTGAGCTTTGGGTAGAAGTGAGCTAAACGTTGAATTAAGTGATTTATAATAAAGGGCTAAACATATAAAAAAAACTGTTCAATGAGTTTGTTGGTAACAGGACGTTTTTCCCATTCGCTAAGTGCGATGTGCTGAGTCGTTAATATATTCCTGCTGTAGCCAGCTAAGTTGCTGGGTAAATTCAGGATTATCGACCGCGAGTGTAACTTCAAAGTTGAGCCATAAACTACGCATGTCGAGGTTAACTGTGCCAATGAGACAGTGATTGTTATCGATGACAACCGACTTGGTATGAAGCAACCCGCCATGAAAACGGTGAATATTGACCCCGGCAGTTAATAGCTCGGTAAAGAAAGAGCGGCTGGCCCACTCAACCATGATCGAGTCATTTTTATCAGGTATGACGATATGGACACTAACGCCACGCTCGGCGGCACTTTCCAGTGCATGGAGAAGGTTCTCGCTCGGGACGAAATACGGGGTGGTGATAACCACGCTTTTCTGTGCCTGATAAATACTCAGAAGCAGCACTTGGTGAATGATCTCGTCGGGCATGCCGGGGCCTGAAGGGATCACCTGGATCATGTCAGAGCTGTCGGCGGGAGAGGGTAACTTGCACGTCGGTAGTTGTGGCAGGTAGCGCTCGCCGGTTTCGACCTCCCAGTCCCAGGCTTGGATGCAGTTCAGTATTGCCACGGTCGGTCCCGTCACCCGCACCATGACATCGATCCACTGGCCGACTCCGGCCTTGGTTTTGAAGTGTTCGGGATCGACCAGATTCATCGAGCCGGTATAGGCAATGCTGTTGTCAATTACAACAATTTTACGGTGCTGGCGAAGATCAAGGCGTCGCAGGAACATGCGAAGCGGTGTTACAGCTAGTGCTTCGGTGATCTCGATTCCGGCATTACGCATTAATTTCGGCCAGTACGAGCGGAAAAAAAACGCATGCTACCAGCCGCATCCAGCATTATCTTAACGGTGACTCCGCGTTTTGCCGCCATAATCAGTGCGCTGGCCACCTCGTCGGCCAGTCCTCCCGGGTGCCAGATATAAAATTCGAGGTGAATCGCATCTTGGGCTTGGTGAATATCTTCGATTAGCGAGCGCAGGATTTTGTGCGGAGAATCCTGCAAAGAAAGCGTATTGCCGCAAAGAGCCGGGATGCCCAGACGGTTTTCACATAAGTCACTGATAGGGCGGGCATGGTGGCTCATATGCTGTGGCTGGTGGCCGGGACAATCATTCAGGCGCTGAAACCAGTCGGCAAATGGTTGGAACATTTCCAACGCCCGCACTGCACGTTTTTTTCCCGAGGTTGAGCTCGCCAACGAGTAGATAAGCAAAAACACCGCCAACCGGGATGATATAGATGATCATCAGCCATGCCAGTGAAACACCTACAACGCGACGCTTGAACACAACGCGCATTGTTACACCAGCAATAATTAGCCAGTAAAAGAATACGCTGACCCAAGCAAGTACTTGATAAAACTGTTCCATGTGAATGGCTTATCTTATTAAGGAAAGAGTTATATGCCTCTATTCTGCATTGAAACGGGCGGAATACCAACGTTATCTTGCCGACAGAAACATCTGCCAATACTTTTAACAGCAGTGAAACAAAACAGTATAAAGTGGTTAATTTGTGTGCGGAAAAACGCGTTTTATAGAGAAATGCTAGTGATAGATCAAAAAAAATAGAAAAGCGGGCTTCACATTGTATTCTCAAACTGTTTTACTTGCCAATATTGACGGTGTGATTGATACTCTTTTAAATGTACATAAAACTTTACACCCGAAATGAAGCACATGGAACATAGCAGTACAATAATTATCAACTAGTGTAGAGAGTCGTATGGCGAGTGGATCAAGAGCGCAGTTTAGCTCACGGATAGGTTTTATTTTGGCAGCAGCGGGTTCTGCTGTTGGCTTAGGGAACATTTGGGGCTTCCCTACTCAGGCAGCAAGCAACGGCGGTGCTGTGTTTCTTATGGTTTATCTGCTGATGGTGTTTGCGCTGGCGTATCCACTGCTGGTTGCAGAATTAACGATTGGTCGATACGGCAGTGCGAACCCAATAAAGTCGCTGCGTTCGGTATGGCCTCAGCAGCGTGGGATTGCAACACTGCTTGGTGTGGCCGGGATGATTGCGGTTTCAATGATCCTCAGCTTCTACGCAATTGTTGCCGGTTGGCTATTTGGTTTCCTCGTCGGTCCGATTCTGGAGGCTATTGGCCTGGTGTCGGCGGCTAACTGGTTAGAATCTTTCAGCGCTTCCCGTAACCTGATACTTATGGTTTGCTTTATGGTTTTGACTATTCTCGTGGTACGAAACGGGGTAGCTAACGGTATCGAACGCTGGTCGACCCGATTGATGCCGGTTCTGCTAGTGTTGTTCGTGGTGATGGTTGCCTACATCCTGACTCAGGATGGTGCTATCGATGGACTTAAGATGTACCTAGTTCCGGACTTTTCTCATTTCAGTCCGGGTCTGGTAGTCAGTGCAATGGGCCAGGCATTCTTCTCGTTGTCGCTGGGTGTCTGTTCAATGATGGTTTATGGCTCTTATATCAAAAAAAAGATGTGAACCTGCCGAAAACTGCAGCGCAAGTTGCGCTGTTAGATACCTCCGTTGCCTTTATTGCTGGCCTGCTTATCCTGCCTGCGATGTTTGTTGCCCAGCATAATGGTGTTGAAATCTACAGTGATACTGGTGCGTTATTGTCGTCAGATACCTTGGTATTTAGTGTATTACCAGCAATGTTCGAGACTATGGGTTCAGCCGGGTTATTCATTGGCGTCCTGTTCTTCGTATTGATGGTGATTGCGGCACTGACCTCTTCCATTTCGATGCTTGAAGTGCCGGTTGCCTGTGCGACAGAAGAGCTGAATCAAGATCGAAAAGTCGCGGTATGGTGGATTGGCGGCTGATCACCTTGTTTTCTGGCATTATCGTTTTCAACTTTGGCGATATGTTCGGTCTGGTCATCTCAATTACGACTGAATATGCCCAGCCTATTCTTGGTATGCTATTTGCCTTGCTTGTTGGTTGGGTATGGAAGCGTGACAAGGTATTGCAGGAAATAAAAGAAGGTTATCCTGAACTTGAGAAGGGACTCTTTTGGAAAATCTGGCCTTGGTACGTACGTGTTGTCTGTCCGTTGATGATGTTGTGGGTATTCTTCGCCTAATTCCAAGCTGGTAACCAGTTACGGTTGTTACAGCCGAATAAAGCCGCTCAACTGAGCGGCTTTTGTGTCTTTGGCATTTGGTATTAATCGCAAACGGTATATACTCCGCGTCTCGATTTTCGCCCTGCTCAATGGTATCTGGTTATGTTCACTCTGGTTTATCAACATCCTGATTTTTTTTGGTTATCAATAAACACCCGGATGTGAGTGTTCATAAAGATGACAATGAACAGCCGTTGCTGGCAGCTGTTGCCAAACAGACAGGCGATGAGAAGCTGTACCTCATTCATCGTCTTGATAAGATGACGTCTGGCCTGTTGTTGCTGGGTCGACATCATCAGGCGGCTTCCGAGCTTTCGATGAACTTTGCTCGCCGCGAGGTCGAAAAGTTTTATCTGGCCATTGGGACGAAAAAAAACCAAAGAAAAAAGCAGGGTGTAGTGATCGGTGATATGTCCCGATCTCGCCGTAGCAGCTGGAAGCTTGAGAGCAGCAAAGATAATCCAGCGGTGACCCAGTTCGTCTCTACCGCAGGCGGTGACGGGCGTCGCCTGTTTTTATGTAAACCCCACACAGGAAAGACCCACCAAATTCGTGTAGCGCTGCGCAGCGTTGGATCAGGGATTGCCGGAGATGCAATATATGGCTGTGAAACCGCTGATCGTGGCTACCTCCATGCATTCGCGTTGCACTTTCCTTATCAGGGGGAATGGCGCCAGTTTTCCAGTGTACCGGAGCAGGGAGAACTGTGGAAAACCGCTGAAGTGCAACAAGCACTGACAGAATGGCAGTTCCCATCGACACTTGCTTGGCCAACGTTATCGAGAAAAAAAAGTAACAATTGGTTATCAAATCACCATGTTTTTTTTAAAATAGACCGTTAGAAATAGGTCTTAAAGGCCTTTTTTTTACACAAAGTTGGTAAAAACATAAATTAATAATCGCTAACTGACTGTTAATTGCGCAAACGCAATTAAACTATTGATAAAGATCACATATAATACCGGCCTAGGAAACGCTAGATTGAGGATTACAATGCGCCATACCCGTTCCATGTCGCTTCGTATGCGACTGAAGAAGAAAAAGAACCAATCTCTATTTTGGGGACTGGCATCATTTCGCCGTAATCGTCAAAAGTTCAAATCCCGCGTTAAACGTCAAAGACAAGTCCGTGTCACCGCAGAATATGTTACCCTCGCCAGCCATCGCCTCCCTGATGAAAATATTAAATTAGTCGCCTGAAGCCTCATTGAATACCGTTTGATGTTGTCTCCCAATGCCGGTAAGTCTTGCTGCCGATAATTGTCTGGAATGGCACAAGGCATTGGTATTAGAATAGCGGCCTTATTTCAATCAAGACTGTAGAGTTATGGAAACAACTGCGCTACCTACCTTAGAACAACACCTGCTTAATGAACTGACGTCGCCGCCGACAGAGGTTCGTCGTTTATTCCATGGCCGAGGGCGCTGTTGGCAGGGGTTAGAGCAGCTCACTGTTGATTGGTTGAGTGGCCAGGTATTAGTTTCTTTATTTAAAGAGCCATCCGAGTCATTCCTTAATGAGTTGGACAAAATGCTGACGGGTTTATGTACATCCGAGGCTTGGCTGCAAAGTGACGCGACTTCGCTTTTGTTGCAGCATAGAGACCGGCAGGGATCGCCAATGGAGATCCTATGGGGTGAAAGTGGTGATTATCAGGATGTCGTCGAAAATGGCCTGATTTTTAAGTTGGATTTAGGGCGCAAACAAAACAACGGTCTGTTTCTTGATATGCGCTATGGCCGTGACTGGGTAATGCATCATGCTGCGGGTAAACGGGTGCTTAACCTGTTTGCTTATACTTGTGGTTTTTCCGTGGCTGCGATCGAGGGTGGGGCAGAGCATGTGGTTAACCTAGATATGGCGAAAGCGGCATTGAGCCGTGGTCGCGATAATCACCATCTGAACAAGCATGATTTGAAGAAAGTCAGTTTCCTTGGCCACGAGCTTTTTAAGTCATGGGGTAAAGTCCGTAAGCTGGGGCCGTATGACTTGATCATTATCGATCCGCCGTCGTTTCAAAAAGGTAGCTTCGCCCTGACCAAGGATTACCAGAAGATCCTTCGTCGCTTGCCTGATCTGCTAACAGAAGCCGGCAAGGTAGTCGCATGCGTTAACGATCCGTCAGTTTCGTCTCAGTTTTTAATTGATGGGATGGCGACCGAAGCTCCGGAGCTGATGTTTACCGAACGTTTGGAAAACCCGCCGGAATTTAAAGATATTGATCCCGAGGTGGGTTGAAAGTACTGGTGTTTGACCGGAACTAAGAATGAAAAATACCGCCAGATGCGTCTATTTGGCGGTATTGTTTTTCGAGAAAGAAATTACTTTGCTAAGCCTTTGCAGTACTCGGTATAGACCGGTTGCTCTGCCATAGTACGACCACGCATATCCATGACCATTATTTTATAGCTTACGCCTTCGCTAAATAAAGGGGTGAGCTCTTCACTGCTGCAGTAATTAACGGCTGCATTTTTGACTGCCTGCGAAGGTGGGATCTTGCCGCCACCACCATACAAGATCGTGATTTCGACTGTTTTTTTTCCCGTGCCTGTGCTTTCATGATCTGGTATTCACCGATCTTGTCGTAGGGCGCTTTGTTGTTGATAAGCGACGCACGACTTTTGGCCAACGCTTTAGCCGCATCATCCTGGTTCGATGCGCAGCCCGCCAGAGCGAGTAATGCGATGCATACAAACGTTTTTTTTAAACATCAGATAAATAATCTCGGTTTATTGCTGTGTGTAGCGCCTTTGCCAATTAGGGTAGAACTTTCTTAAATGGCTTAACAGTGACATTGTCATACACACCGGCTTCGATGTACGGATCGGCATCAGCCAGGCTTTGGCATCGGCCAAAGAGTTGAACTCTGCAATGACTGTTGAGCCAGTGAACCCCGCTTCTCCCGGGTTGTCGCTGTCGATAGCCGGCATTGGACCTGCAACTAATAGACGGCCCTGTTCTTGTAGCTCTTTCAGGCGGGCAAGATGTTTTTCGCGAACACTCAGGCGACGCTCTAAGCTGTTTTCTACATCCTGAGAAAAAAAATAACATACCACATTCGCTGAATTCTCCCTGTGACTAAGTTAAACCAAGCCGTTTCAGTCAGAGAAAAGAAAGGCTTGGTATTGATATTGGGCATTATCTTAAAGCAAAAAAAAAAGCCCCAACCAGAGGTTAGGGCGAATTGTGAGGAAAGCTTTACGCTTTTCGTATCGGACGCGGTCGACCTTCACTGTTGATCGCCACGTAATTAAAGGTGGCTTCACAGACGCGGTAACGATCGCCGATGCCATCAGGAGCGACAGGCTTCACCCAGACTTCCAGTGCAACACTCATCGATGTGTTGCCAATGCGGCTGCATTCGCCATAGCAGCATACTACGTCTCCGACACTGACAGGCGCCTTGAAGGCAATGCTATCGACAGAAACGGTGACAACGCGTCCGCCTGAAATTTCTTTGGCCAAAATGGCACCGGCCAGATCCAGCTGAGACATAATCCAGCCGCCAAAAATATCGCCATTGGCATTGGTGTCTGCGGGCATAGCTAGGGTGCGGAGCAGCAACTGTCCGCGAGGAATGTTATTTTCTATGGTCATGGTTCGATTTTACAACTATTCAGAATCGGTTTCTTTCGGCATATGGTGATAAATATATCCACCGGTGGCAAGGGTGAAAATCAAAGTTAGGGCTAATAACCCAAAGACTTTAAAATTAACCCACACATCAAGTGGCAGCCGGAAGGCTACATAGACGTTGATAATGGCGCAAATAATGAAAAACAGCATCCAGGCAACATTAATCCGTTTCCAGATCAGCTCCGGAAGGTTGATTTCATTACTGAGCATTTTTTTTGATCAGCGGCTTGCCAAGATACTGGCTGACGGCCAAGCCTCCGGCAAACAGGGTATAGATAATCGTGACTTTCCACTTGATGAAGTTGTCATCGTGGAGAAATAGCGTTAGCCCGCCAAATACAGCGACCATTACGAAAGTAATGAGCTGCATTTTCTCTATTTTCTTATACAAGATCCAGGTCAATGCAACCTGCACCGCAGTAGCAGCTATCAAAGCACCCGTAGCGACGTAGATATCATGTGTTTTATACAAGATAAAGAAGACGATCAGCGGGATAAAGTCGATCAGTTGTTTCATTCAATAGCAGCCTTGTTGTTGCCAAGCCCCACAGGGCTTAGCGGAATGAACGTATATCGTTGGATATTTGTTGCTTGCTACTAGTATACCTAATACCAATCTGGATAAGTATCTGCTCAGTAACTTATCCAGATTGGTATTCGTGTCCTTGCATAGCTTTTTCACATAGCTTTCTCGTATAGATTTTTTTTGCTTAGATTTCTTGCTTAGTTTTCTTGTGTAGTTATCTCGTTCGGAATAGTAAAAAGGCCGCTGACAATTTGTCAGCGGCCTCTAACACGGTACTATTTCGTTCCGTCGAGAGAAGTTGAAGCAATTAAGCGTTCTGTACTTTCTCTTCCGCTGCGTGGCTCGGATCTTTACTTACCATATCATTGATAATGACAGCACAGGCAGCATCACCGGTGATATTCAGCGCAGTACGGATCATATCGAAAATACGGTCAAGGGCGAACAGCAGCGGCAGACCTTCAATCGGGATCCCTGCTGACAGCAGTACGGCTACAACAAGGAATGATGGTCCCGGAACACCGGCCTGGCCAACCGCACCCAGGGTCGAGGTAACGATAATGGCTACATATGCGCTCATTCCCAGATCAATATTGAACATCTGAGCAAAGAAGATAGCAACCAGACCATAGTAAATCGCGTTACCACTCATGTTGATGGTGGCACCCAGCGGCAGTACAAACGATGCTGTAGAGTTTTTAACACCTAGCTCTTCTTCACAGGCTTCCATGGTAACTGGCAGTGTTGCCATGGAAGAGGCTGTTGATAGGGCAACTGCCTGTGGCTTTTTCATTACCGACAGGAACTTCAGCGGTGATGTCTTACTGAATACCTTGATCATCAGCGGGTAGAAGATGAAACCGTAAATCAGGATGGCACCGACGTAGACAAGAAATAGCTTGAATACGACCATCAGGGCGCTAAAGCCAAAAGTGCCAACGGCATCTGCCATCAGGCCGAAAACACCAAGTGGTGCAATTTTCATGACGACATTGATCATCCAAACCATGGCATCAACAATTGCGTTTACACCATTGATGAGTGGATCACGACGATCTTTTTCCAGCTTGGATAAAGCGATACCAAAGAAAAGGCAGAACACAAGAATTTGTAGAATATTCGCTTCATTGAGTGACTGGAATACGTTAGTCGGGATCATCCCTAATACGGTGGCCCAGAAGGATGGCAGATCGCCTTTATCGGCATAGACGTTTGAGAACAAGCCTTCAACACCTGTTAGGTCTACGCCCATTCCTGGTTGAAAGACTTCGCCCATGAATAGGGCCAGTGCAACAGCAACGGCTGATGTAAAGCCGAAGAAACCCAGAGTGGCAAAACCAACTTTACCTGCTGAGTGGCTGCTTCCAAGTCCGGCTGCACCTGAAATGATAGCGACTGCCACCAATGGGATAACAAGCATTTTGATCAAGTGGATAAAAATGCTACCAGCGGTGCAAACATGCTGGCTGATTGCCCCATCATCGCGCCAACGAGTGTGCCCACACACATGGCAATGACGACCTGGACGCCGATATTGCCTAATAGTCCTTTTTCTTTTAACACCTTTGGTACCTCTGTTGTGTTTGTTAATTTTGATTAGGGTTAAGTGCTGTGATTGTTGTAAATGTTAACCCTTTACTTTGCGGATGTGTTTTTACGCGCAATTTTTGTATTTATCAATCATTGTTTTCGATATTTTGCTTTGCTGTTATAGGGTGTGAATATGTCTGGTGACAAAAGCGCTACCCTTAACAACTTGGCTACTGTAAGGCGGGCATGGACTAAGATCTTTGATCTAATACGGGTTTAGCTTTGTTTATAGGGTGAATGTTGGTTGAATATTGGTCATAAATCGTTGTGTTGGCGTGAAAAAGCCGCAGGGAATGCGGCTTTGAAAGGTTATTGTTTTGTTGGAGCTATTATCCCAGACGTGTTGCTGCTTTCATATTGCTGATGAACTGGCCCATCTGGTTTAGCATTTCATCATCGTTCCCTAGGTTCTTCTCGATAACTTTCACCACGGCAGAGCCTGAGATTGCGCCTGCTGCCCCGGCTTCAATAGCTTCTTTTACCTGATTTGGCTCTGAGATCCCAAAGCCAAGTAATGCCGGTGGTGCGTCGTGTGTTTTGAGGCTTTCCAACAGGTGGTTGATTGGCATCCCGGCCTTGGTTTCGGCACCGGTAACACCGGCACGTGATAGCAGGTAGGTATAGCCACTGCTGTATTCTGAGACTATTTTCAGTGTCGCCTCATCGGCGTTCGGTGGCGCAATGAAAATTGGATGAATCCCATATTTTTCCGCGGCTACGCGGAACTCGGCAGATTCTTTGACCGGTACATCGGCAATCAATACTGAATCCACCCCGGCTTCGGCACATTTCTGGTAGAAGTTCTCGATACCTGCACCAAATACAAGGTTGGCATACATCAACAGGCCAATTGGCAGCTCCGGGTATTTAGCGCGAATTTTAGCGAGCAATTCAAAGCAGATCGCTGGTGTCGTGCCGGATTCCAGTGCTCGAATGGTTGCGCCCTGGATTGTCGGGCCGTCTGCCAGTGGATCCGAGAATGGAATACCCAGCTCTAGCGCATCGGCACCGGACGCCACCAAGGTGTCGATGATTTTTAATGATTGCTCGGGATTGGGATCACCGATAGTGACAAAAGGAACAAACGCGCCTTCGTTTTTTTTGCCGCCAGGTGGTCAAATTGTGCTTGATAACGATCCATTACAGCGCTCCCTTTGCTTCTAGAATATCGTGTACAGTGAAAATGTCTTTGTCGCCACGACCGGATAGGTTAACGACCAGTATTTGTTCTTTCTCGGGCTCTTGCTCAATCATCTGAAGGGCGTAGGCCAGTGCGTGGGCAGATTCTAGTGCCGGAATAATCCCTTCGTTGCGAGCTAGCGACTGGAATGCGTCCAGTGCCTCATCGTCAGTGACGGAGCCGTAGACGGCGCGGCCAGTCGCGTTTAGGTGAGCATGCTGCGGGCCGACAGACGGGAAGTCCAGACCGGCAGAGACCGAATAGGATTCTTCGACCTGACCGTGTTCGTCCTGCATCAGCGGGGCTTTCATTCCGAAGAAAATACCCAGCTTGCCGTGTTTGAGCGGCGCGCCGTGCATATTGGTATCAAGACCCTTACCTGCCGGCTCGACACCAATAAGGCCCACTTCCTTATCCTCGATAAAATCGGCAAACATACCGATGGCGTTGGAGCCACCACCGACACAGGCGATGACTGCGTCAGGAAGGCGACCTTCTTTTTCCAGGATTTGTGCCTTGGTTTCTTCGCCAATAATATGCTGGAACTCACGGACAATCGTCGGGAACGGATGAGGACCTGCCGCAGTTCCTAATAGGTAGTGGGCTTTATCATATGTTGCTGACCAGTCGCGCATCGCCTCGTTGCAGGCATCTTTTAGGGTGGCGGATCCGGAGTGAACCGGGATTACTTCCGCACCCATCAGCTTCATTCGAAATACGTTCGGGCTCTGGCGTTCTACGTCCTTGGCACCCATATAAACGCGGCACTTTAATCCGAGAAGGGCACAGGCCAGTGCTGTAGCAACACCGTGCTGGCCAGCACCTGTTTCGGCAATGATTTCATTTTTGCCCATTCGTTTAGCCAGCAGAGCCTGACCCAGCACCTGATTGGTTTTGTGTGCACCACCGTGTAGTAAGTCCTCACGCTTGAGGTAGAGTTTGGTTTTGGTGCCTTTGGTAAGGTTCTGGCATAGCGTCAATGCCGTCGGGCGGCCAGCATACTCTTTTAGCAGGGTAATAAATTCTTTTTGAAAGCCAGGGTCTTGCTGGGCTTCGATAAAAGCAGCTTCCAGCTGGTCAAGTGCGGGTACCAAAATCTGGGGTACGTATTGTCCACCGAATTCACCGAAGTAGGCGTCTAGTTTGCTCATAATTTTTCTTATCCTTAATACTTTCTGATTGCGGCAAAGGCCGCATTCAATTTTGTTTGATCTTTTTTTTGCCCGGGGTGCTTTCAACACCGGAGTTTAAATCCAGTCCTTTGCAGCCTAGTTTGGCTGCCTCGCAGGCATTTTCGGGGGTCAGGCCACCAGCCAGCATAATGTTTTGCTTGTCGGTATCACTGAGCAGGCTCCAGTCAAAAGCAATACCTGTTCCCCCTGACTGTTGGCCGACTTTACTGTCGAGAAGGTGCTTGTCGACTGGCCATCGGGCGAAGTCCGGGACAGTTGTCGTGATCCCATGTGCCTTCCAAATCTCGCAGTCTTTAGGAAGGTGAGCCTTGAGACCCTGTACATAGTCCGGTGTTTCTTCGCCGTGCAGCTGAACAGCCGACAGTGACAGGGCTTTCGCGGCCTTGCCGACTGCATCGGGATCGGCGTTGCGAAATACACCGACATATTTTAGCGGTGCACCGCTCATTACCATCCGCGCCTGCTCGATATCAACCTGTCGCGGTGAAGTGGAAACAAAGATGAGTCCGCCGTATACCGCACCGCTTTGATAGGCGGCGCTGGCATCATCGGCCCGGGTTAGGCCGCATACCTTGTTCTCTCCAAGCAGGACACGACGTACAGCCAATTCCAGGTTGTCCTCGGCCATCAGCGAGCTGCCGATCAAAAAGCCGTTGGCATAGGCGGTAAGCTCACGGATTTGCTGGTGGTTATAGATCCCCGATTCTGAAATCACAATGGTGTCTTGCGACAGACGCGGAGCCAGTTCTTTGGTGCGGTTGAGGTCTATGCTTAAATCGCGCAGGTTGCGGTTATTGATCCCGACTACCTTGGCCTTCAGTGCGATGGCACGTTCCAGCTCCTGCTCGTTGCTGACCTCGGTTAGAATGCCGAGGTTCAGTTTCTCGGCGACGGCGGCAAGCTCACGATATTCGTCGTCATCGAGAACCGATAGCATCAATAAAATGGCATCGGCACTGTAATGGCGCGCCAGATACACCTGGTAGATGTCGATCATGAAGTCTTTGCACAATACCGGCTGTTTGACCTGATTGCGTACCAGAGGCAGAAAATCAAAATTGCCCTGGAAGTATTTCTCGTCTGTCAGTACCGAGATCGCACTGGCATGGCCATTGTAGACCTTGGCAATATGATCAAGGTTGAAGTCTTGGCGGATCAGGCCTTTTGATGGCGAGGCTTTTTTTTACACTCAAGGATGAAAGCCGTCTGATCACCAGAAAGTGCATCATAAAAGCTACGGTCACTCGGGATCAGCCCGTCAATGAACTCGTCAAGGGGCTGCTTCTGCTTGCGCGCTTCAACCCACAGGCGCTTATCAGCCACAATTTTCGCTAATACTGTTTCCATGGTTAACCTCGTGCTGCCAGTTTTTCAACCAGCTCAAATGCTTTGCCAGACTGCATGACGTCAATGGCTTGTTGAGTGTTGGCTTTCAAGTCTTCGTTACCGAACAGACGCAGTAGCATGGCAACGTTGACAGCGACTGCACCTTGTTGGGCCTCGGTACCTTTACCGGTCAGGATATTGGTAATAATGGCTCGGTTTTCTTCCGGCTCGCCGCCCTTGATTGCTTCAAGCGGGTAGGCTTTCAGACCAAAGTCAGTCGGGGTAAGGTATATTCTTTGATCTCGCCATTGATGATTTCAGCAACGGTGGTCTCACCGTGGATGGCCACTTCATCCAGACCGCTACCGTGAACTACGGCTGCGCGTTTCATGCCCATAGTCGCGATGGTCTCGGCAATTGGCCGTACCAACGCCTTGTCATAAACGCCCATTAGCTCGATATTCGGCCGGGCCGGGTTAATCAACGGCCCAAGGACATTGAAGATTGTTCGGGTTTTTAATGTCTGGCGAACTGGCATCGCATGGCGGACACCGCGTGGTATTCCGGTGCAAACAAGAAGCAAACTCCCAGTTCGTCTAGTGCGCCACGGGCATTGTCGGCTGTCATCGCCAGATTGATGCCAAATTTGTCGAGCAGGTCGGATGAGCCGACTTGCTTGAAACACCGCGGTTGCCGTGTTTGGCGACTTTTACGCCACAGGCTGCGGCAACAAAGGCGGCCGTGGTCGAGATATTGATCGTATTGGCACCGTCACCACCGGTTCCGACGATATCGGCAAAATCATAGTCCGGACTCGGGAACGGGTTGGCATTAGCCAGCAAGGCACTGGCGGCGCCAGCGATTTCAGCCGGGGTTTCCCCTTTGATTTTCAGGGCGGTCAGTACTGCCGACAGCAGAATAGGCTCGACCTCGCCTTTGATGATGGCGTCGAACAGCGTCTGGCTCTCTTCTTGGCTCAGGGCCTGCTGGCCATATAATTTGTTGGCAATAGTATAAATGCTTGCGTCCACAGTCTCTTTCTCCCTAAATCTTTGCGCGCTCGTTCTGGCTGTTCGGTTTTGACATTACCCAGTTCAGTGTATTGGTGAGCAACTGAGCCCCTTGTGTAGTTAGAATCGACTCAGGGTGGAACTGGTAGCCGCATACGCGATCTTGGTCGTTGGTTACTGCCATCACTAAGCCATCGACATCGGCGATAGTTGTCAGGCTGTCAGGCACTTCCGTCGCGACCAAAGAGTGGTAGCGGGCAATGGAAAGCGGACTTGGCAACTCGCCAAATACAGTATGGGCACTGTGGCTCATCATGGCTGATTTACCATGGACAATATCACCGGCACCTTCAACCTTGCCGCCATAGGCTTCGACAATGGCCTGGTGGCCAAGACAGATACCAATCATCGGCACTTTGCCGCGAACCCGCTTGATAAGCTCAGGCATGCAGCCGGCATCAGCTGGTGCGCCGGGGCCGGGAGATAGCACCAGTACCGGATTGTTTTTTTTCTGCCAGTGCCTGCTCCATCTGATCGGCACTTAGGCTGTTACGGTAAATGGTGACCGGGTAACCCAGCGAACGGAACTGATCCACCAAGTTGTAGGTAAAGGAGTCAAAATTATCTAGCAATACGATTTTTGCACTTGTCATGGCTTTGCTCCTTATGCTGACCGGGTTGGGGCACTGTGTGCCTTGCGGATGGCAGCGATGACTGCCTGTGCCTTGCCGCGGGTTTCATCCGCTTCGGCCTGTGGTACCGAGTCATAAACCACACCGGCACCGGCTTGCACACTGGCAATACCATCCTCGACATAGGCTGAGCGGATCACAATACAAGTATCCATATCGCCATGGCCTGTCAGGTAGCCAACCGCGCCACCGTAGCTGCCTCGACGGCGTTGCTCGACGTCACGGATCAGCTGCATGGCACGAATTTTAGGAGCCCGGTGAGTGTCCCCATATTCATGCAGGCCTGGTAGGCATGCAGGGCATCGAGGTCGCCACGTAGCTGACCGACAACGCGGGAGACAAGGTGCATGACATGGCTGTAGCGGTCTACCTGAAGTAAATCGGCGACATAGCGGCTGCCGGGCTCGCTGATCCGAGCAACATCATTACGGGCCAGATCGACCAGCATCATGTGCTCGGCGTTCTCTTTCATGTCACTGCGCAGTTCAAGCTCAATACGGCCATCGAGATCCAGGTTGATAGAACCGTCAGGGTTTTTGCCGCGGTGACGGGTTCCGGCAATAGGGTAAATTTCCACCTGATTGCTTTCGGTGCAATATTTCAGCGCGCTCTCCGGAGAGGCACCAAACAGAGTGAAGTCAGCATCTTGCAGATAGAACATGTAAGGGCTTGGGTTACCAATTTTCAGCTCTTTATAGGCAACCAGCGGTGACGGGCACGGCAACGTGAACTGGCGGGACGGAACCACCTGGAAGACATCACCGTTAATAACATGCTGTTTTAGGTCGAGTACGGTTTGGCAAAATGCCTCGTCGCTAATGCTGGCAACAGGTTCACATTGTTCAAGAAACTCGGCACTGGGGAGCGGTTTCGGCTCCAGACAGGCTTCCTTGATATGCTGCAGCCGACGGCTCAGCTCAAAATAACTAGAAGTATACTCATTACCGCCAAACAGCGTTGCCTGCAGCTTGCCCCTACGACGCTGGTGGTCGATAACCAGCAAGGTTTCGGCAATATAGAATAGGTAGTCCGGACACTTGTTGTCCTCGGTGACGTCCGGCAGCGGTTCGAAACCGGCGACGACATCATAGGCAAACAGACCGCCCAGAAACAGGGCTTCACGCGGGTGGCCCGAGGTATCAAAGGCATGCTGGATCATTCGCAGTGCATCAAACGATGAGGTTTGACGCAGGCGGCTGTCTTCATCCAGTGTGCGCTCGGCACTCGGGAAATCGAGGATCAGGCAGTGGCTTTCACGCTGGCTCTGAATACCAGCAGCCAGTGCCTGTTCAATGGTCTGCAGGACATTGAGTCCGTTGTCTGTTAATGCTTCCAGCCGAACTTGCTTGCCGCGGCATACAATACGTACCGCAGCATCAACAAGCATCAGGCTTTTTAAATCCTGCTTGGAGTCGATTTCGGCCGACTCCAGCAATAAATTATGTGGACGGTTGCCACAAACGGAGTAATACAACTCCGTCGGATCCGCCACATAGGGTACGTCGAGGCTAAGTAGCTCTAGCTCGCCGGTACCTAGAGGGGTCGTATTCACAGCGTTCTCCCTGCCGCTTCTACAAACGGTTTCAACTCTTGCATTAACTGTTCAAACATTGGACCTGTCAGCGCCTGGTGGCCGTCGGATAAGGCTTCACACGGATTTAAGTGTGATTCGACAATAATGCCATCAGCGCCAACTGCGGCTGCTGCCCGGGAAAGCGGGATCACCAGCTCGCGCACACCGGTACCATGGCTAGGGTCAACCACCACAGGAAGGTGGGTACGTTGCTTCAGGTAGGCGACGGCATTGAGGTCCAACGTATTCCTTGTCGCTGTTTCATAGGTACGGATACCACGCTCACACAGGATAATGTTTGGATTTCCTGCGTCATAGATGTATTCCGCCGCTAATAACAGCTCTTCGATAGTGGCGGAAAGTCCGCGTTTGAGCAAGACCGGTTTTTTTTACTTTCACCCACAGCTTTTAACAATGCGTAGTTCTGCATATTGCGGGCACCAATCTGTAGGCAGTCGACATATTCACACATTGAATCAACCTGACCGACTTCCATGACTTCAGAAACCGTCGGAAGACCAAATTGCTGATTGGCTTTGTGAAGTAGTTTTAATCCCTCTATTCCCATGCCCTGAAAATCATACGGCTGGTGCGAGGCTTGTAGCACCACCGCGAAGTGCCACTGCACCATGCTTTTTTTTACAACCTCAGCGACGGCCATAAGCTGTTCTTCAGATTCAACCGAGCAAGGGCCTGCGATTACTGCAAATTTGTCACCGCCGACAGCGGCATTGCCAAAGCGAACAACGGTGTCGTGCGCCTGAACCTCGCGGCTGACCATTTTGTACTTGGTTAGGATAGGTTTGACGTTCTCGACACAGGGGTAGGCATCAAGGTGTAGCTGCTGCAGTACGCGTTCGTCTCCCAATGCACCCAATACGATGCGCTCGACGCCCGGCATGTAGAGTGGCTTCAGGCCGGCATTATCGATACGGCTCAGGATCTCTTTGGCTTGTTCTTCGGTTGCATTGGGTTTTAGTACAATAATCATTTCGCTATCTCTTTAATCTGTAACGCGCTGGCAAACTATCGGTAGAGGCGCATCATACTGAGTGTCGTATTCGTCAGTTCGGGGTATAAAAAAAAGTCGGGGTACAAAAAAAAGCCCGCAGTAAGCGGGCTTGTGTCTGTTTGGCCTTAAGGCACAGCAAATCACACCACCCGTAGAGGGAAGTGCCACCACCAAGAAAAGAAAGCGCGGAGCTGATGATGAATTTGCTGTAACATGTAAATATCCTGTAATTCTATTACTGGGTAACTGCGTACTAGTAAACTAGTTCATGAAAATAAAGTCAAGAAAATAAATTATGTTGTTTGATTTACATAGCCATACCACGGCATCGGATGGCCGTTTATCGCCGGAAGCATTGGTAAAAAGAGCGGTAGAACGACGCGTTGATGTGCTTGCGATCACAGATCACGACACCGTGGCTGGCCTAGAATCGGCGCAGCAGGTAATCGATGCGGAAAATTTGCCGTTAACTCTCATCAAAGGCATTGAAATATCGACACTTTGGCGAAATTTTGATATTCACATTGTCGGTTTGAATATTGATCCTGACCATCCTGCAATGACGGCATTGATTGCCGAGCAAGCTGAACGTCGTGAGGTGCGAGCGGCACAAATTGCGGCGCGGTTGGAGAAGAACCGTATGCCGGGAGCGCTTGCAGGTGCGAAGGCCATTGCTGGTGATGCGACGTTAACTCGGTCTCATTTTGCCCAGTGGATTGTGGAGCAGGGTTATGCCAAAACGATGCAGGCAGTGTTCAAGAAATTCCTGACCCGTAATAATCCGGGCTATGTACCACCAAGCTGGTGTTCGATTGCCGATGCGGTCGAGGCGATTCATGCCGCCGGGGGCCAGGCCGTGTTGGCCCATCCCGGTCGTTACAACATGACGGCGAAATGGCAGAAGCGCCTACTGACGGCGTTCGTCGAAGCCAACGGGAATGCAATGGAAGTTGCACAGCCTCAGCAAGCCCAGCAGGAGCGTAGAACACTTGCTGATTACTCGATCGAATACAATTTGCTCGCTTCACAAGGTTCCGATTTTCATTATGCCTCTCCATGGACCGAACTTGGACGTAATCTCTGGTTGCCAAAAGGTGTGACTGAGGTCTGGCAAGACTGGAAAGTTGAAAAGAAGCGAGTTGATGAGGAGGTTCCGCGCAGTACGGAATCATCATAGGAGGAAGAATGAGCCAATTTTTTTTATGTTCACCCTGAAACACCACAAGTCCGATTAATTAATCAGGCGGTGGCAATGATTCGAAATGGCGGGGTGATTGTCTATCCGACCGATTCAGGTTATGCCCTGGGCTGTCAGTTGGAAAACAAGCAGGCGCTAGAGCGTATCTGTCAGATCCGCCGTCTTAACGATAAACACAATTTCACCCTGTTGTGCCGAGACTTGTCCGAGCTATCGCTGTATGCCCGTGTCGATAACACGGCGTTTCGTCTATTGCGTAACAATACACCAGGTGCCTATACGTTTATCTTTAAAGGGACCAAGGAAGTACCGCGTCGTCTGATGAACCCGAAACGTAAGACTATCGGCATTCGTGTGCCTGATAATGCTATCGCTCTGGCGCTGCTGGATGCGCTGGGTGAGCCAATGATGTCGACATCGTTGATTCTGCCTGATAGCGATGTCGCTGAGTCTGATCCGGACGAGATCCGCGATAAGCTGGAGCATGCTGTTGATTTGATTATCAACGGTGGCTATTTGGGCGAGCAGCGACCACTGTTATTGATTTCAGTAATGATGAAATGGAAGTGGCGCGTGTCGGTGCCGGTGATCCTGCTCCGTTTGAATAATAGGTGATAAGTTTCTTATTCGTTCCCGCTGGTGGGAGCTAAGTCAATGTAGATGACTATCTAATCCGTCTTTTAGGTGGTATCTGCATCAAGCTTTTGGCATAATTCGCGGTCGCTTTGAGAGGGCTTAAGGCGTGATACCAAACAGCGGCAACTTGTTAGCCAAATAGGCAGAAATTTGTGCTGTTAGTATATTTGATGATGTTTCGACGCCTGTGAAGGCGACAAAGGTTTATCCAATGAGTGAAAAATTACAGAAGGTGCTAGCTCGTTCTGGCCATGGTTCTCGCCGCGAGCTTGAATTAATGATTCAAAATGGTCGTGTGAGTATTGATGGCAATGTCGCGAAGCTTGGTGATCGTCTTGAAGATGATCATGATTCAATTGTTCGTATTGACGGACATAAAATCAATCTACTCGCACCTTCTGAAGAAGTGTGTCGTGTGCTTGCGTATAACAAGCCTGAGGGTGAGCTATGTACACGCCATGACCCTGAAGGCCGTCGTACTGTTTTCGACCGCCTGCCACGTTTGGAGACGGGGCGTTGGGTTTCCGTTGGTCGTCTTGATGCGAATACATCAGGTTTGTTGCTATTCACTACTGATGGTGAGCTAGCTAATCGATTGATGCACCCAAGTCACCGCGTTGAGCGTGAGTATATGGTGCGTGTATTCGGTGACGTCAACGAGCAGATGGTCAAAAACCTTGTTAAAGGTGTGAAGCTTGAAGATGGTATGGCTCGCTTCGAAGATGTGGTTTATGCCGGCGGTGAAGGGATGAACCATACGTTCTACGTTATGCTGACCGAAGGCCGTAACCGTGAGGTTCGTCGTCTTTGGGATTCTCAGGGTGTGACGGTTAGTCGTCTGAAGCGTGTCCGTTACGGTGATATTTTCCTGACCAAGGATATGCCGCGTGGCGGCTGGAATGAGCTTGAGCTTAAAGAAGTTAACTACCTGCGTGAAATGGTAGAGCTGAAGCCAGAAGAAAACACCATGCTGACGGTTGAAGGCCAAAAGCGCAAGAAAGGGGTTCGTCAGATCCGTCGTGCTGTTCGTCGTCACGAAGAGCGTGTGAATGATGACTCGCCTCGCGGTCGTCGTGGTCGCCAGGATAATCGCCGCTCTTCTTCTCGCAACAAAGATGCAGAGGCAGCGCCGCAAGGCCGACGTAAGCCTTCAGGCAATGCGGCCAACCGCCGTAATCCGCTGAAGAACAAGCCTGCCAAGCCGCGTACGCGCAAATAAGCAGTGTGTAGAATTTAAAAAAAAGCAGCCAATGGCTGCTTTTTTTTATATCTGGCTACTTGCGTCAAGCATTTTGGGCTCGTTGAGTCTAGCGACAGTGCGAATAGAAAGTAGACTTTTGTCCCCTCCTTTTTGAAGGGGAGGGTTAGGGTGGGGTTAAGCAGCCCCTGGCTTGCGCTTCGGCTGGGCATCAAGCACTGGCCGTTAACATCCTTGCTTTCGGGACCCATCAGGTACAGATACAGTGGCATAATGTCTGCCGGTGTTTTCAGCAGCGAGCTATCTTCGGCAGGATAGGCTTTGGCGCGCATAGCGGTGCGGGTACCGCCCGGGTTGATGGCGTTAACGCGGACATTGGTGTTGCTCATCTCGTCAGCCAGCACCTGCATCATGCCTTCGGTTGCAAACTTGGAGATTGAGTAGCTCCCCAGAAGGCACGGCCTTCGTGACCCACCGTCGAAGAGGTAAAGATAATGCGACCGTCTTCGGATTTCTTGACCAGAGGCATCAGTGCCTGGGTCATCAGAAATTGCGCTTTGACATTAACCTGCATGACATCGTCAAAGGTATCTTCGCCGAGTTGATCGAACGGACTCATTACGCCCAGCAGACCGGCATTGTGCAGTACACCGTCAAGGCGGCCGAACTGGCCTTCGATGGTCTCGACCATGTCGTCATAGTTCTGCTTGGTCGCCCCTTGTAGATCTAGAGGAATAATCGCAGGCTGCGCATAGTCCAGCGCTTCAATTTCATCGTAAACGGCTTCGAGCTTAGCAACTGTTCGGCCAAGCAAAATAACAGTTGCACCGTGAGCTGCATAGCTGATGGCTGCCTGGCGGCCAATACCCTCACCAGCGCCTGTCACCAAAATGACACGATCTTTGAGAGAATCTGCAGCGGTTTGATATTCCACGTGTAACTTCCTTATTTGTTTTTTTTAGTTTTTCTATTATACCCAAGCAACCTCAAGATGCTCGTTTCAATGAACATTCCTACAGTTAGCCAAGCCGAACTACTCTTTCTCGGTGTGGCATTAATTTTAATAGAATCTATAATGCCCGCTTGTACTTCTTTAGGAGCTTAGTTCGTGAGCAAGAAGCCAGACAGAATTACTGCCATGCAGCAAATTATCGATGCAGTCAAACAGGACTTCCCGCTATACCAAGAAGATACTTTTAAGTGCGGCCCAGATAACAGTTGTATTGGCTGTCCGAAAAAAAACTGATGGAACTTGTTGATTCTGACTTATCTTACTGGCAACACCAGATTAACCGCGGATTGCCACCCACATTCGATGAGCTGTCGAGGTTCGGGAAAATGTGCAAAAACATACGTAGATCTCTTGTTCGTAACAACAGAATTTCATCTTGAACATAGCCTTTGGGTGGGGAAGTAGAATCAATGCTTGAAATGTACTTTGTATTTCATCGTTGATTCTGTCGACAATAGTCATAATTGCTCATCCTACCGCCACCAAGAATTCATTGCTAAGTCTATAAGTATCAGTGTTGTAATCATGCCTTGTGCTATTCGCAATGAAGGCAGGCTGGAGGTCATTAGCCGCGAAGTTAAAGCACTAAAAGACGGTGGTGCTGTGTTAGGATTGAATTATTATCGCTTCACAGGCAAACGGCAGGGCTTGTAGAACGCCTGCGTTGCCCATATCTCTAAGAAGATGCGAAATATAAGCGAATCATTGTCCCTTGAGACAATGGTAACAATGCCAAAAATGAGGACTCAACATTGGATTTTTTTTGTTTGATTATGGGCTGTTCCTAGCCAAAATCGCCACGGTGGTGATTGCGATTGTCAGTATTCTTGTATTAGCAAAAGGGTTGAGCGGTCGCCATGGAACGCAAAAAGGTGAGTTGGAAGTTACCGATCTCACTGAGCAGTACAAAAATACCGTACATCAGTTAGAGTCACATTTGTTTGACAAGCCATTGCTTAAAGCCCGTGAAAAGGCGGAAAAGAAGGCAGATAAAGAGAAAAATAAAGAGCGTCAGAGCGAGATCAAAAAAAAGCCGCGAAAGCTGGTGACCTTTCTCACGTTCGTGAGCCTCGTTTGTTTGTCCTCGACTTCCATGGCAGCATTGATGCCCGCGAAGTATCGGCACTGCGTGAAGAAGTGACTGCGGTGTTGGCGGTTGCAATGGAAGGTGACGAAGTGTTGCTTCGCCTTGAGACTGGCGGTGGTATGGTTCATGGCTACGGCCTGGCATCTTCCCAGCTTGATCGTCTGAAGTCTGCGGGTATCAAGCTGACCATCTCGGTGGACAAGGTCGCGGCAAGCGGTGGCTATATGATGGCCTGCGTGGCAGATAAAATTATCTCGGCACCGTTTGCGGTTGTTGGTTCAATCGGGGTTATTGCCCAGCTGCCGAACTTCAACAAGCTATTGAAGAAAAATGATATTGAGTTTGAACAGATCACTGCGGGTGAGTTCAAGCGCACGTTGACTATGTTCGGTGAAAATACCGACAAAGCGCGTGAAAAATTTCAGACTGAAATAGAAGAAACGCACGATCTGTTCAAGAACTTCATCGAGGATCACCGTCCGGAGCTTGATTTGGAGAAAGTAGCAACAGGCGAACACTGGTTTGGCAAGCAGGCCCATGAGCTTGGCTTGGTGGACGAGATTGGCACCAGTGATGATTTTATTACTCATGCCTGCAAAGATCGCGAGGTACTGGGAGTCCGTTATGTCCAGCGCAAGAAGCTGGCAGAAAAGCTAGCGGGCGCAACTGGTGAAGCTGCCGATAGTCTGCTGCTGAAGTGGATCAGTCGCGGTCAGCGCCCAATCGTATAGGTTTTCAGATGAATCAGATATGGGCATTTTTTTTCTTTTAAGGGGCGTATGCGACGCCGTGATTACTGGCTGTATAGCTTGCCGGTGCTGCTGGTGTTGCTACCGGTGTTTATTTATACCGACACGGGAAATGCCACTGATAACGTTGCATTGCAAGTACTGTCGCTGATGATCTTCGGCTTTGCATTTTGGGCCTCTGCGGCACTGAATGTGAAGCGGCTTCATGACCGAAATAAAAGCAGCTGGTGGGTGATCGTAACATTTTTGCCGATTATCGGACCAATATTCGTCATTGTTGAGTTGGGCGTTTTGGATGGAACAAAGGGGCCGAATCAGTTCGGCGCTGATCCGAAAAAGCGTGGTGAGCCACCTGCCGATGATAGCGACGCTAGCAAAGGCACCATGACGATTGATATCTGATTGCTGATAGTTGTTTGTCAGTACACTTAACAGCCCCGCCAGTGCGGGGCTGTTCTATTAGGGTATGAGCAGTTAGCCTTTTAGTGTGAACTCAGGGGACAGCTTATGGGCAAGAAACTTGAACATATTGAAAACCGCGGTGGTTTTCTCTGTTGGCAGGCCGCTATCATCCAAGAAGTATTCACCCTTGAATACCAGCACATCGTCTTTCTCTTCAACGGAAGTGGCTCGCATACCCTCTAGATAGGCGTCATGGTCCTGAATGAGCTGGTTTGCAATCATCAGTAAGTCTTCGGAAGAAATGTTTTGTTTATTGCTCATGCTGTTATCTCTTGAATCATAGAGTGATCATTGTATAGCCACCTGTGGTTAATGAGGTGCTATAGATGGCCTTCAGTGTATTGAAGTTAACACGATAAAACAAACCTTGCTCGGGTGGGGAGTTACTCCCAAATTGGTTAAAGAGTGTCTGGCTGAGGTGCAAATTCGACCAATTTATGTGAGCGATGGCAAAAATTTATGGGTTTTAATAGTCAAAGAGGAGATGAGGTGGTAATGATTAGCGCCCTCAGCCACTTTACGGCCAGAAATAAAGTGTCAAGAGAGGTTGGATTGCAATAAATAGAGGCTAAAAATCAGCTTTAACTTGGTGTTAACAAGTGGGGAAGGGACGAGCAAACAGTCCGTTTTCATCAAAAAGCAGTTGACCTTCTAGGATTGTAGCCCAATATGTAAATACCAATTACATTAAGTAACTACTTATCCCGAGCGTTTTCTTAGCGTATTGAGAATGCCTCTAGTGATTAGTTACTTAATCAGTTTGGTTTATTAGTGTTGCCGTACCACATTGTGATGATTGGTCTGCAACTGTTTGTTTTATATTGAAAGTTTTGCGAGCACGAGGACGTAATAGAGTCATTATGGGTAAATCTCTCGTTATCGTGGAGTCCCCAGCCAAGGCGAAAACTATAAATAAGTACTTGGGTAAGGACTTCATTGTAAAGTCAAGTGTGGGTCACGTCCGTGATTTACCAACGGGTGCACGTAGTACGGGCAAAAAAAAGCCGCTCCTACCTCAACCAAGGGGTTGAGCGTTGAAGAGAAAACCCGTATCAAGAAAGAAAAAGAGCGTAAGGCACTGATCGGAAAGATGGGGGTTAACCCGTATAACGATTGGGAAGCGCAGTACGAAGTGCTACCGGGCAAAGAAAAAGTCGTTAACGAATTACAGAAGCTGGCCGAAGACGCCGACTTTGTTTATCTGGCGACCGATTTGGACCGCGAGGGAGAAGCTATTGCGTGGCACCTTCGTGAGATCATCGGTGGTGATGATGAACGTTATAAGCGAGTGGTTTTTAATGAGATCACCAAAAATGCAATCCAGCAGGCATTTGAACAACCTGGTGAGTTGAACATTGATGGTGTGAACGCCCAGCAGGCGCGACGTTTCCTAGACCGTGTCGTCGGCTTTATGGTATCGCCGCTGCTGTGGAAAAAGGTCGCTCGTGGTCTTTCTGCCGGTCGTGTCCAGTCAGTTGCGGTAAAACTGATTGTTGAGCGTGAGCGTGAAATCAAAGCATTTACGCCGGAAGAGTTCTGGGATATTCATGCCAATACCCAAACGGTAGGTAATGATGCACTGCGTCTGATGGTCGCCCAGCAGGCGGGTAAAGCATTCCGTCCTGAAAATGAAGCTGACACCATGGCGGCTAAGTCGCTGTTGGAGAAAGCGGCCTACAAGGTTATTGATCGTGAAGATCGCCCGACCAGCAGCAAGCCCTCTGCACCTTATATCACCTCGACGTTGCAGCAGGCTGCAAGTACCCGTCTAGGCTACGGTGTAAAGCGTACGATGGGTCTGGCTCAGCGTCTGTACGAGGCTGGTTACATTACCTATATGCGTACCGATTCGACAAACTTGTCGAAGGAAGCGGTAGAGTCTGCCCGTGACTTTATTGGCAGTGAGTACGGCGAGAACTATTTGCCAGCGAAGCCGAATGTTTATGGTAGCAAAGGCAATGCTCAGGAAGCGCACGAGGCGATCCGCCCATCAAGTGTTGATGTGAAAGCAGAAAACCTAGAGGGCATGGAGCAGGATGCGATTAAGCTTTACGATCTGATTTGGCGTCAGTTTGTTGCCTGTCAGATGATGCCGGCGAAATATGATTCGAGCACAATTACCGTTCAGGCTGGTGATTTTACGCTGAAAGCCAAGGGGCGTACGATGCGCTTTGCTGGTTGGACACATGTTCAGCGTCCATCTGGCAAAACAGAAGACACAACGCTACCTATGGTCCACGTAGGCGATTTGTTGACACTGGAAGAGCTAGAACCGAAGCAGCACTTCACCAAGCCGCCAGCGCGCTTTACAGAAGCTGCATTGGTTAAAGAGCTCGAGAAGAAAGGCATTGGCCGTCCTTCTACCTATGCGTCAATTATTTCGACGATCCAGGATCGTGGTTATGTCCGTGTTGATCAGCGCCGTTTCTATGCCGAGAAAATGGGTGAAATTGTTTCTGACCGTTTGGATGAGAGCTTCTCTGATCTGATGGACTATGATTTCACCGCGCGCATGGAAGGCAATCTGGATAAGATTGCGGAAGGCGAGGCGAACTGGAAAGGTGTACTGGATCATTTTTTTCAGCGACTTTACCTCAGAGCTTGAAAAAGCCGAGCGTGAAGAAGATGAAGGCGGCATGAAGCCGAACAACATCGTCCTGACTGATATCAAGTGCCCGACGTGTGAGCGCCCGATGGGGATTCGCACCGCGTCAACTGGCGTGTTCCTTGGTTGCTCGGGTTATGCCCTGCCGCCAAAAGAACGCTGTAAGACAACGATTAACCTTGGCGATGAAGAAGGCATTGTTAACGTTCTTGAAGAAGACGTTGAAACAGCTGCACTGCGTGCCAAGAAGCGCTGTCCTAAGTGTGATACTGCGATGGATGCCTACCTGATTGATCAGGATCGCAAGCTGCACGTCTGTGGTAACAACCCAGGCTGTGACGGCTATATTGTCGAGAAAGGCGAGTTCAAACTGAAGGGCTACGAAGGCCCGCTTATCGAATGTGACAAGTGTGGCTCGGATATGGAGCTGAAAAACGGTCGCTTCGGTAAGTACATGGGTTGTACTAGCGATGAGTGTAAGAACACCCGCAAGATCCTGAAGAACGGTGAAATTGCACCTCCGAAGGAAGATCCTGTTCATTTGCCGGAACTACCGTGCAGCCAGGATCCGGATGCTTACTTCGTTCTGCGTGACGGTGCCTCTGGTCTGTTTATGGCAGCAAGTACTTTCCCTAAATCACGTGAGACTCGTGCACCGTTGGTGGAAGAGTTAGCCCGATTTAAGGATCGCTTGTCACCGAAGTTTACATACTTGGCCGATGCGCCAAGTGAAGATCCGGATGGTCGCCCGGCAGTGGTTCGCTTTAGCCGTAAGACGAAAGAGAACTACATCCGTTCGGAAATCGAAGGCAAGCCATCAGGCTGGACTGGTCTCTTCATTGACGGTAAGTGGGAAATTACCGACAAGCGTAAGAAGCCGAAGAAAGAAAAAGCCGAGAAATAATAAAAACCGCCGAAAGGCGGTTTTTTTTATGGAAAAGCTCTTGGTTCCCTCCCCTTTTTAAGGGGAGGGTTAGGGTG
>LLEN01000040.1_pt1 | contig 26983 bp, 26 predicted proteins | sample 595881 | NCBI WGS metagenome assembly LLEN01 (sample SAMN02919314, study PRJNA255460) | bioreactor metagenome | biome: chemostat; feature: culture 2012_10.3; material: sediment; isolation source: day86 10degC chemostat 2012 inoculated with Wadden Sea sediment taken from... | place: Germany: Bremen ...
GAATTTTCTTTTTTTTAACCTGTTGCTGATCGTTGGTGTGAGTGGGGCGGTTGGCGTGCTGGCTGCACAGTTTTTTTTGGTGCCGGAAGAATGGATGGGGTTAGACGCACATTGCTGCAATCATGGGTATGCGCTGTTGTATTTACCGTACCGTTTGCGTTGCTTTATCGTTTTTCTCCGGCAGAGCTTGTGAGCTTTGTGACTGACGATCCGGTGTTCGTAGAGCATGCAACCAGTTATCTCTTCGTATGTGGTTGGAGCGTTATATTTACTGCTATTGTCGTGCCGCTGGAATCGGCGTTGCGGGCAGTAGGCGAAGCTAAAATGCCAACTGTCGTCGGGTTGATTGCCGTGCTGATCAATGCGGCTTTGAATGCACTGCTGATTTTTGGTCTATACGGTTTTCCTGAAATGGGAGTCGCGGGCGCTGCACTGGGCACGACGATTTCTCGTGGTATACAAACCGTGATTTTGCTTGTTGTTGCTTACTGGAAATATAATGCTATTTTTCCAAAGGTTTCTGATGTTGATGCCGCGGTAACCCCTAAAGCGCGCAAGAAGTACCTGTCTGTTGCCTTACCCATGATTATTCATGATGGCGGTTGGGCGATGGGCTTATTGGTATATAACTACATTATCGGTCAGCTTGGTGTCTCGGAACTGGCAATTATCAGCTTGTTATCGCCGATTGAAGGGGTGCTGATTTCGGGCTTTATTGGATTTGCGGTTGCGGCCTCAACCATTCTTGGCCATGAGCTGGGCGCAGAGAATTACCAGCGAGCTTGGCATCAGTCTTGGTTGTTCATTGGCTTGAGTGCCTCAATAGCACTATTACTCGGGATCACCGTGTTAATGCTCCATGATGGTGTTGGGAGCTTGTTGGCGAAAACGGAGACCCCAAACCTAGAGATGGCAATCAACGTTACATTGATAATGGCGCTCGGGTTATTTCTCAAAGTGTATAACATGGTAGGAATCGGTGGCGTGTTGACGCAGCGGGGGCGATATTCGCTACTGTATCTTCATTGACTTGTTTGCCCAGTGGGCGGTCGGTATTCCGATTGCCGTGCTAACCGGTATTGTACTTGGCTGGCCACTACACTGGGTAATGCTGGCGATACTAAGTGAAGAGCTGGTGAAGGTGCTATTGACGACGCATCGAATTAGAGGCCGCCACTGGTTAACCAATCTAGTGAATGATGAGCCGCCACAGGGTGATGAGCCATGTATTGTGTCTGCCTAGCTGCTTGGTGGAAATAACAGAGGGAACCTAGGCCTAGTTCCCTCTATTAAAGCTGCAGTCAGCCTAGTGTGGGTTAACTATCTAATACCAATCTACATAAGGATTCGATCATTCTTGCTGGTTAAAATCGCTTATAACTGGGTTATGAATTTTGTAATTAGAATAACTAGTTAGCTGCAATTCATGTCTTGTTCTAAGTGATTCTTCCTGTGCAACTATCTGAACAACCACTTATCCAGATTGGTATAATTTCGTTTTGCACTGGTTAGAAACGAGCATTGATAAGCGGGAAAACAGGAATATCTTTGCTAATAAAAGTACCAGATTTGTCGTAGTTGATTAGGCCGATTTGTACGCCTTTCTCAATGCGGTCGGTTGCATTAATGAAGCCAAACTGTAGGCCATTAAGGCGACCAGTATAGTTGAATGCGCCCAATTGCAAGCCAGTAAACTGGCCAGCATTGTAGTTAGCAAAGCCAAGATCTGCTCCCTTTGCATTACCATCATTCCAGTTAGCTAGGCCAAGTTTCACGCCTGTAGAACTACCTGTCACACGGCTAATGCCAAAGAGAAAACCGACACTGAGGCCTGAAAAATTTTGAGTTTCGGATATGCCAAGAATAGGAACATCAAGGCCGGTAACTTGTGAAGTCTTTCCGTGAAGAATTGTTACACGAACACCTTTTACGTTCCCTGGCGGAAAGTTGGCGTCAGGAACAGAAAGTTGAATTGCTTGTTCAGCAAAAGCTGGGGTAGATATGGCGACTGTCAATAATAGAGCGGATACGGTTGTTTTCATGAAGGATGGCTCATAGGTATAGTTATTGGTTTGGATTGTAAATTGTATGCAAGGTATACCAATGTAACAACAATTCGAAGTTAACGCCGTGTTGCGCACATTGGCGAATGTGCAAGGTTGTTGCTGCAGTAAGAAAACCATTTTGATGACTATCGATGAGTTTATCCCGCCGCAACGGGTCGATTTGTGGTAGGATCCCGCCAGTTTTTTTTAATACCAAGCTGAAATATCAGGAATTCCTTTGACTCAGTCGAATACCTCTCAGTCAGACGTTTTGAATAGTGAGAAAACGTTAAAAGCCGCGATTAAAGATTGCATGATCCGCGATCGTTTTCGTCTGCACAAGCGCGTGCAAGGTGCGGCAAGAATTAAGAACGAGCAAGCCAAGCATGCCGTTTTCGATGAAATTGCATTGGATATTGCTCAATCAATGCAAACCGTTGAGTTGCGTACTACCCAACGCCCAACGATTACTTACCCGGAACAGCTCCCGGTCAGTCAGAAAAAAAAGACGACATTGCCGAGGCTATCAAGAACAACCAGGTTGTAATTGTGGCGGGTGAAACCGGCTCGGGTAAAACCACTCAGCTACCAAAAATCTGTATGGAGCTGGGACTGGGCACAAAAGATGATTGGCCATACTCAGCCGCGTCGCCTTGCTGCCCGTACTGTTGCCAACCGCATCGCCGAAGAGCTGCAGTGTGAGCTTGGCTCGTATGTCGGCTATAAAGTTCGATTTAACGACAAGGTGTCGGAGCGCAGTCAGGTTAAATTGATGACCGACGGCATCTTGCTGGCGGAAATTCAAAATGATCGTTATCTGAACCAGTACGATACCATCATTATCGATGAAGCCCACGAGCGAAGCCTGAATATCGACTTTATTCTCGGCTACCTGCGTGAGCTACTGCCCAAGCGTCCTGATCTCAAAGTCATCATTACCTCGGCAACCATTGACCCTGAGCGTTTTTCAAAGCATTTCAAGAATGCGCCGATTGTCGAAGTATCAGGTCGCACCTATCCGGTAGAAGTGCGTTACCGTCCGGTATCGGAAGATGGTGATGATAGCGACCGTGATCAGCTACAGGCTATTTTCGATGCCGTCGACGAGCTGTGTGACGAAGGGTTAGGCGACATCCTTATCTTCATGAACGGTGAACGTGAGATCCGTGATACGACTGATGCTCTGCAAAAACGTAATCTGCGCGATACCGAGGTATTGCCGTTGTATGCCCGTCTGTCGGCAGGCGAACAGAACCGGATTTTCCAGTCGCACAGTGGACGCCGTATTATACTGTCTACCAACGTAGCTGAAACGTCTTTGACCGTACCGGGGATCAAATACGTTATTGATCCGGGTACTGCTCGTATCAGCCGTTACAGTTACCGAACCAAAGTACAGCGCCTGCCCATTGAAGCAGTATCGCAAGCGAGCGCGAATCAGCGTAAGGGACGTTGTGGTCGTGTTCAGGAAGGGATCTGTATTCGCCTTTACTCGGAAGAAGACTTCCTTTCTCGTCCTGAGTTTACTGATCCCGAGATCCTGCGAACCAATCTTGCTTCGGTTATTTTGCAGATGACAGCCATCGGGCTGGGTGATATTCAGGCATTCCCGTTTGTCGAAGCGCCGGATAACCGCAACATTCAAGATGGTATCCGCCTGCTTGAAGAGCTGGGGGCAATTAATCCTAAGGCCACCGATCCGCGCAAGCGCTTGTCTGTTATCGGTCGCCAGCTGGCACGTTTGCCGCTTGACCCTCGTTTGGCCCGCATGGTGCTTGAAGCGCCGAAGCAGGGTGCACTACGTGAAGTGATGATCATTGCATGTGCGCTGTCGATTCAGGACCCGCGAGAGCGTCCGACGGAGAAGAAGCAGGCGTCAGATGAAAAGCACCGTCGTTTTTACGACAAAGAATCTGATTTCAGCACCTTCGTTAACCTGTGGGACTATGTTCAGGAGCAGCAAAAAGCCCTTTCTGGTAACCAGTTCCGCAGACAGTGTAAGAAAGATTTCCTGAATTACCTGCGTATTCGAGAGTGGCAAGATATTTACTATCAGGTTACCCAGGTTGTCAGAGATCTCGATTTGCGTATCAATGATCAGGAAGCCAGTTATGCGGGTGTTCATACGGCACTGCTGTCCGGCATGCTCTCTCACATTGGTTTGAAAGATCAGGAAAAAAAATGAATACCAAGGCGCTCGTAACGCCCGTTTCAATATTTTTCCGGGTTCCGGTATTTTCAAGAAGCAGCCTAAATGGGTGATGGTTGCAGAACTGGTTGAAACCTCCAAGCTATGGGGGCGAGTTGCCGCTAAAATTCAGCCCGAGTGGATTGAGCCTTTGGCCGGACACCTGATAAAGCGCAGTTATAGCGAGCCACATTGGGAGAAGAAGCAGGCGGCAGTGTCTGCTTTTGAGAAAGTGACCCTGTATGGCATTCCAGTGGTTGCAAAGCGTAAAGTGAATTACGGTACGATTGATGCTCAGCTTTCTCGCGATATTTTCATTCGCTCTGCCCTTGTTGAAGGTGATTGGGAAACCAAGCATAAGTTCTATCACCAAAACCGTAAGTTATTGCGGGAAATTGAAGAGCTTGAGCATAAATCACGCCGTCGTGACATTCTGATCGACGATGATGCGCTGTTTGAATTTTATGATCAACGTATCGATCTCACTGTGGTTTCAGGACGTCACTTTGATAGCTGGTGGAAGAAAGCGAGCCGCGAAAACAACGATCTTCTGAACTTTGAACGTGAGATGCTGTTCAAGGGAGACGCCAGTCATGTTACCGATTTGGATTACCCGAACTTCTGGCATCAGGAAAACCTGAAGCTCAAGCTTAGTTATCAGTTCGAGCCGGGCGATGATAGTGACGGTGTCACTGTACATGTTCCGCTGCCAATTCTTAATCAGGTTGAGCCTGATGGTTTTGACTGGCAGATCCCGGGCCTACGACACGAGCTGATTGTTGCACTGATCAAATCATTGCCAAAACCGGTTCGTCGTAACTTTGTTCCGGCACCGAACTATGCCGATGCATTCTTGGCTAGGGCAGAAGCAATGGCAATGCCATTGTTGGACTCATTGGAAAAAGAACTGAAGCGTATTTCCGGTGTAACAGTTTTACGCGAAGACTGGAAACTTGAGCAAGTCTCTGATCACTTGAAAATCACTTATCGAGTTGTTGACCACCGAAACCGTAAGCTGAAAGAAAGCAAAGATCTGTATAGCCTGAAAGATGGGTTGAAGGAGAAAGTACAGGAGACGTTGTCTCAGGTAGCCGATGATGACATCGAGCAAGAAGGCCTGAAAACATGGAGCTTTGGTCAGCTGCCTGAGCGTTATCAGCAAAAGCGTGGTGGCTTTGAAGTGAAAGCTTACCCTGCGATTGTTGATAACAAGGATTCTGTTGGAATTAAGCTGTTTGAAACAGAAGAAGAACAGCAGACGGCGATGCAGCAAGGCCAACGCCGCTTGGTATTGTTGAATGTACCATCGCCAATTAAGTATCTGCATGCGAACTTACCGAATAAGTCTAAATTGGGTCTGTATTTCAACCCATATGGCCGAGTGCTGGATCTGATTGATGATTGTATTGCCTGCGGCATCGATAAGCTGATTGAAGAGAAAGGCGGTTTGGTGTGGGAGCCAGAATCGTTTGAAGTGTTGAAAGAGCATATTCGTGGTGAGCTGGGCGATACGGTAGTAGAGATTGCCAAACAAGTCGAAGCTATCTTGACCACGGCATTTACTATTAGCAAACGCTTGAAAGGTCGTGTTGATTTAACAATGGCTTTTGCTTTGTCAGACATTAAAGCACAGATTGACGGCTTGATATTCAAAGGCTTCGCAACAGAATGTGGCTGGAAGCGACTGCCTGATATTTTGCGTTACATGAAGGCGATTGAACGTCGAATGGAGAAGTTGCCAATTGATCCAAATAAAGATCGAGTGCACATTCTTAAGGTTGAATCAGTAGTCTCAGACTATAAAGAGCTATTGAATAAGATCCCGAAAGGTCAGCCAGTGCCGCAGAAAGTGAAAGATATTCGTTGGATGGTCGAAGAGTTGCGTGTTAGTTATTTTGCCCAACAGCTTGGCACGCCTTATCCTGTTTCGGATAAGCGAGTAAGAAATGCGATTGCAGAATGCTGATTAATTAAATTCATCAGTGAAAATAAAACGGAGCTATAGGCTCCGTTTTTTTTCTTAGAGAATCGAGATATTAAAGATGATGGCTTTAATATAATAAAAAAAACATGTAACTGATGGGTAACTTATATTTGTTTTTCGTTAATAGATATATTTGTCTGTAGAGTCTTTCTTTGTTAATGGCTATATATTGCTATAAGGAATATTGATTAATAATTGTGTCTTCTGTGCCATACTTTTAATTAAAGTATTTTGTATGCGATAGTGGCGTATGCTAGGTTCTCCCCTTACAAATATTCTGGTTATAGAAATCAACTTCTGTATCTTAAGTAGTTTACAAATTCTTCTGTATAGTCAATATCTTGGCTAGCGTAGTGACGTTTATCAAGTTGGATGACGTCTCTATACGGTGATTAAAGAGGAAAATGTAGTAAAGGGGTCCCTATGCAGTTTTCGAGTATTAAACAGCAGATCATGTTGTTTGGAGGAGCTAGTTTGCTCGCGGTAACTATAGCAATGCTTGGTTACAGTTATTATAACGGTGATAAACTCATGCAAGAGTTGGATGAGTTAGTATTACATGATGCTGAAGCGGGTTTAAAAGAACAACTAAGTTTGTCAGCTCAAGTAGAAGCTGGAAAAATTAATGTTGTTTTTAATCAGGCAATGGAAATTGCTGTAAGTTATTCTTCCGCTTTCAGTCGCGAAGACCCAAATATATCGCGTCAGAGTGTCATTCAGCTATTAGAGAACACCATCAAGAACACACCAAATATTATTGGTATTTACAGTGGCTGGGAAGTGAATGGATTTGATGGTCAGGCAAGCAGTTATATAGGAACTGAATTTGCTCAATCAAATGGTGAGTTTAGTCCGTACTTTAACCGTTCTCCTTCAGGTGAAGTGGATGTTGAGGCAACATTTCCTTTTTACTCGACTCGTCTGACTAATACTGGGGTCCGTGAGTCTGAATGGTACCTATGCCCAATGGAAACAAAGCATGCTTGTGTGATTGATCCGGCAAGTTATGAAATTCAGGGGGTATCAACTTTGATGAGTTCATTTGTTGCTCCTGTTTTGCGTGACGGCAAGTTTGTGGGAATGTTTGGTGTTGACTATTCGCTTGATTTCTTACAATCGTTGGCATCAAGTGCCAGTAAAAACCTGATATCTGGCCATTCCCGAGTCATTATTTTAAGTGCGTTAGGTGTTGTCGGCGCAGATAGTGCCGAGCCTGCTAACATCGGCAAGATGCTGTCAGAGACTTCGTTGCAAGCGTTAATTACTGATCGCCGTCTTGGTGAAACCGTAACTGCAGGTAGTAACTTGATTGCTGCCGAAAGCTTTAAAACCGTGGGCACTAATACGGAATGGGAAGTTATTGTTGTGGCGCCTCAGGAGATTGCTTTAGCGAATGCTCAAGCAATTGTTGATACTGTCGTTGGGCATTTTTCGAGTAACTTGACCGGACAGATGGTCGTCGGCTTTATCTCTGCTCTACTTGGTTTAGTCATGATGTGGTTAGTATCGCTATCAATCGCTTCTCCAATTAGCGTGTTGGTTGCGCGTGTTAAGGCATTGACTCAATCTGGTGGTGATTTAACACAACATATCGACATTGTTCGCAAAGATGAAACGGGCCAGCTGGCTAGTCATTTGAATACCTTCATTTCCGATGTACGAGGCATTGTAACGGATGTAGCCGGTTCAGTTGGTTCACTCTCGCAGAGTGTAGTGGCAACCGCAGAGGCAGCGACACAGAGTCAAGCGCAGATAATGGCTCAGAGTTCGGAGATCGAGCAAGTTGTCGCAGCAACCAATGAGATGTCATCAACGGCTCATAGTGTTTCAGACAATGCGCAGGAAACGGCAGATGCAGTGTCTCTTACCCAGCAGTCGGTGGCTCAAGGGCAGAATGTTGTTGGAGAAAATGCGGAAGGCTTACGTGAGCTTGCTAAGAATGTTGTTGAAGCAACGCAGGTGATTGAAGAGTTGGAAGTTCAAACCAATAATATTGGTAGTATTTTGGAAGTGATCCGAAATATCTCCGAACAAACAAACTTACTTGCATTGAATGCTGCGATTGAAGCTGCCCGTGCTGGCGCGCAAGGCCGAGGTTTTGCCGTAGTGCTGATGAAGTGCGTAATTTAGCAACCAAAACGGCAGACTCTACAGATGAAATTCAGCAAATGATTGATGGCTTGCGGACAAGCAGTAAGCAAGCCGTTGATACGATGCAGATAAATCGTGGATTGAGTGATAAGTGCATGTCTCACGCAGAAGAGGCGGTTAAAGCCCTTGAAGAAGTGAGCGTACAAAGTGGCAAGATTCAAGATATGGCGCATCAGATTGCGAGTGCTGCCGAAGAACAAGCTGCTGTTACCGAGGAAGTAAACCGTAGTATTGTCGCGATTAATGAAGCGGCAGAAAATATAGGCAAAGGTTCGCAGATGGCGCAGGAAGAGAGTAACCGAGTTGCTGGTTACACGAATGATGTCAGCGACAAAATTAACTTTTTCCGGTATTAGAATCATGCTGATCATTTAAGGATCTTAAGTGATCGCTAAGTGGTATTAGGATCGGCCTCAAATCATTGTTTGAGGCCGATTTTTTTTATGCCATCACATCATGGCAAAGCTTTTACCTGTCCTTGTCCCCGTTGCGTTCAGGGCATTATTTTCCTTTGGGGAATAGCTGGCTATCAACTATCTTAAATGAATACCAATCTCGCTTGTTCTTTGTTGGCTCTTTGAGCTGTTCTTTGAACGTTGGTCCTGCCAAGGAGTGTGGTCATGAACCTGTTGGATCTGATCGGTAACACCCCATTGATCGATCTGAGTTTCCTGTATCCTGAATACCCAAACCTTCAACTGTTTGCTAAAGCTGAGTGGATGAATCCCGGTGGTTCGCTGAAAGATCGTCCGGTAAAACAGATGCTGTGCAAGGCTGTTGAACAAGGCCACCTAAAATCGGGAAAAATTATTCTTGATTCAAGTAGCGGGAACGCAGGAATTTCCTATGCGATGATCGGTGCGGCGATGGGGTATGACGTCACTATTGTGATCCCGGGCAACGCGAGCTTGGAGCGAAAGCAACGCCTTATTGCTCATGGGGCGACACTGGTTGAAACGGATGCTCTGGAAGGTTACGACGAGGCCTTGCGTCATGTTCATACCTTGTATGAAGCGGCACCGGAAAAATATTTTTTTTCTGTGATCAGTACACGAACAAGGAAAACGTCAATGCGCACTATTGGGGTACGGCTGCTGAATTAATCGAACAGGTTCCATGCCCGATTACCCATTTTATCGGTGGGGTAGGAACGGGGGGATCATTAACCGGTATCGCCCGTCGGTTAAAGGAGCAATACCCAGACATTGAAATTATTGCTGTGCGACCAGAGCGATGGCCTGGGGTCGAAGGATTGAAGCCGTTGGGTGAACCAGAAGATATTGTGCCGAAGATTTTTGAGGCGGAATATGTAGACCGATGGGTCGATGTGACAGCAGACGAAACCAAAAACTGTTGTATGAAGCTTGCACATCATGGTTATTTTGTTGGTCAGTCGTCTGGTGCCTACCTTGCAGCCTGCGATAAAGTGATGGCAGAACTGACTGAAGGGACGGTTACTACATTGCTCTGTGATCTTGGTGAGCGGTACTTTAGCGCGGGGCTGTGGAACAATGACTATTCACGTCACCAATAACATCATTACGCAAATCATCGAACAGGCAGAGCACAGCTATCCGCATGAATGCTGTGGTTTTATCATCGGTACTACTCATGATTATAGCGGCGAGATGCAAACACAAGCCAGCTATTACCTGCCATGCCTTAACGAAAAATCAGAAAATCGCGAACGACGTTTTTTTTGATCGATCCTCTCGCTTATCAGGAGGCTGAGGATAGAGCGGATTGTGAAGGATTATCGATTATTAGTATTGTCCACTCACACCCTGACCATCCTGACATTCCATCCGAGTTTGACCGTGTCCATGCCTGGCCAGGACTTAGCTATATCATTGTCTCTGTACTTAATCGCAGAGCATCAGGTTATCGTTCATGGCGGCTTACCGATAACCGTGAGCGTTTTGAGCAGGAATTGCTTCACATCGACAACTGTGTGTAGAGGCCAAGGCACTAAGAATTGTTCATAGAGGTTATGGAAATAAAGGCATTTGTTATGAAGACCTTAATTAAGATCCCGTCGCCTTTGCGGCGATTTACCCAACAGACAAGTCAGGTTGAAATCGAAGCTGAAACCGTATTTGAAGCTATGACCAAACTGTGCGAAAAGCATCCGGATCTTCAGGCTCAGCTGTTCGATGAAAATGGTCAGTTGAGAAACTTCGTGAATCTGTTTCTTGACCGGGTAGATATCAAACAGCAAAGTGGAATGGCAACACCATTAAGTGACGGTTGCGAGCTTCGTATCGTACCGGCCATTGCCGGCGGTACAGATCCGTTGCCCACGCTTTCTCCGCAAGAGATCAGCCGATATAGTCGCCATATTATGTTGCCCGAGCTGGGTATGGAGGGGCAGCAAAAGTTAAAGGCTGCGAAGGTCTTAATCATCGGGGCGGGAGGGCTTGGCTCACCTCTGTGTTTATACCTTGTGGCAGCAGGTGTGGGAACCATTGGTCTGGTCGATCACGACATCGTTGATGAAACCAATTTACAGCGACAAATACTGTTCACGCTCGGCGATGTTGGTTGCTTGAAAGTAACCTGTGCGAAAGAGCGATTACTTGCATTGAATGCTGAGCTGGATATTCGGTGTTATCCGGAGTTGCTGTCTTCGGAAAATGCATTAGATATTATCAAAGACTATGACATCGTGATTGATGGAACCGACAATTTTCCGACCCGATATCTGGTAAATGATGCCTGCATACTCCTAAACAAACCGAATATTTATGGCAGTATTTTCCGTTTTGATGGTCAGGCGACAGTTTTCAACTTTCAGGGGGGGCCTTGCTACCGCTGCCTTTATCCAGAGCCTCCACCTCCGGGGTTGGTGCCGTCTTGTGCCGAGGGAGGAGTGTTAGGGGTGCTTCCAGCATTAATCGCCAGTATTCAGGCGACAGAAGCTATAAAAATGATCACAGGGGTAGGTTCGACACTGAGTGGTCGATTATTAACATACGATGCTTTAGAACTTAGCTTTGAGGAGCTTAGCATTAAAAAAAAGATTCACAGTGTTGTCTGTGTGGAAGTTCACCAACTATCACTCAGTTAATTGACTACCAACAGTTTTGTGGCATTCCTAGTACGCCAGTAGAGGTTCCTTACCAAGAAATCACTGCGAAAGAGCTTCACCAACAGCTTGTCTTTAATTCCTCATTGCTGCTGATAGATGTCAGAGAGCCTTATGAGCGTGAGATCTGCTGCATTGAAGGAAGCCGCCATATACCAATGAATGCAATAGCGGAGCACATTAATGAATTCAGCCCGGAACAGACTTTGGTATTTCATTGCAAGGTTGGTGGACGCTCGGCGAAAGTGTGCCAGCAGCTTATTGATAATGGGTTTACCAATGTCATAAACCTAAAAGGTGGGATCTTGGCTTGGATCGATGATGTAGACCCTACATTGATGAAGTATTGATATCTCTTGGATATAAAAACGGAGCCATGAGGCTCCGTTTTCAATATTGTTACAGCTACATATTTTTATTGCTGCGAATTAACGCTCCCAGTATGCTTCTTCCAGGCAGTCTTCACGTTCTGGTAGCCCGCGGGATAGTCGCGGAGCATGTTGGGTGAGAACTTCGTAACTGACTCGGTTTGAGTACTGGCAAATCTGAGAAAATGATGAATACGTCAAGAATTGGCTAGTATGCTTGCCTGAGTTCGGTACATTCTCTTTGTGGTAACGGTTTGCAGACATATCGTGCAGAAGAGCAGATAATGCAGCATCACCAGCACCGTTGGTATTTTTGATCTCAACTGGCCCACCAAGGTATGGCGCAATGTGCGAATAGACTCGAATAGGGTTCTCGCAAGCTGATTTTACCATCGGACGGCTAAACTCAAACTTGTTAAATTCAGCGATACGGCCCGGCAGCAACGGCAGCTTCGATTCACGCTTTAGTGTTTCGTCGGTATACCCAGCCATGTATAAGCCAACTGGACCAGCGGTACAAAGCACCATATCAACCCATTCAAGAGCTTTGTCAGCAGCAATTAGAGGGTCTTTTTCACCGGTCAGGGCTTCGGCTTCTTCTTCGTTCATAGCAACACAGGTTACGTGTTCTTTTAGAAACTCGACCCACCATTCCTGTAAACCCTCGATAACGTACTTGGTACCTAAAGTCAGGACAACCGGCACGTTATATTTCTTGGCGTGTTCGATAGCTTTTAGCGCCGATTCTTTCATTGGTGCGCCAGGTTTGCCGCGCACAAGGTACGATGAAAGCACCAACGCAGAAGCGTTTTCAAACGCGCATTCAGGGATGTTTTCCGGATTAAGCTGGTTCATTTCACCTTCATTGATAGCAAACGTACGTTCGCCGTCTTCGGTGATCAGGGTATAACAACGACCGATAGGACCATCAACAGGTTGCAAATAATCAAGATCCATCCGGCTTGATGTATTACAAAGGTAACGGTAAGCATAAGAACCGATCTTTAGATCTTGACTCATCACCCCGAGCAGGATCGATTTATCGTCAGCCAGTACGGAGTAGTTATGCAGAGTGTTACCGATGGTGTCGCCTGGATATTCATGGCTGATCAGATTGCGCTCTTTTAGCTCTTGGTAAAGCAGTTCCGCTTTATCTTCGTCAAGAACCAATGAGTGGCCTTTACTTAGAGAGTGACGTTGTAAAAAGTCATCGTCAACACGCGCTTCAATATCAACAATGGTTTGACCGACACCAACTAAGTGGGTTCGAGATAGCGGATTTTCTTGCTGAATTTGAGCAACTAATGGATCGCGGGCATTAACTGGAAAGTAATGCTTTGATTTACGCTGACCAGGGAATTTCATGTATGCAGCTATCGGTTTTAGGGGATTTTGTTTCATTCTATCACAAAAATGAGATTTACCTCCCACTTCATTGCTCGTTGGTGAAGAATTTGATTCTTTTGCTTCTTTTTTTTGAACGTCAAAGAGGAGCTGATAACCATTAAGGCGTATAAGTCATTGTTGCTAATTGAATTAATCTTCAGCAAGATCAAATACAGCGGCATTTGAGTGCAGCTGTATGAGAACAGTTTTTGTGATTTTTAATTATCCCAGTAGTTTGGATCATGGGCTCTGGAGCCGCCGACAGGGCGGTTTACCGAGATAGAGCGACCTTTCTTCATGCCTTTCTCATAATCTGCGGTAAGTGCCTTCATTGCTTCCTGCAGTTGCTTTTTGAAGGTTTCTCGGTCGATATTCTCAAACTCTTTATCAATATAATTACTCATGCGCTTATCATGATCATCATCGGTATTGAGTTCGGGGAGTTTTTCTAGTGCCCCTTCAATCCAACCCGCAAGGAAGGAGCTAACTCGACGAGTCACTTCTGCTGAGCTGGTGCCGGTTCCGGCAAAGCTATTACGGAACTGGCCAGTCTGTTGGTTCATTTCACGATAAACCACATCGAAAGCAAAAGCGGCAAAAATAGCGCGTTCTGCGACTCCAATGAACTCGGCCTGTTTTAGCCCTTTGTAATTGGTGAGTACACATTCAACACCAAACCGACGATTGATCCCCCGGATAATTTTGAGGATCTGTTGATTGATATCGGTAGGCAGAAGTGTTGAAGACTTGGTCTTACCCATCTGAATGAATTCAATATCGTCTTGTTCTAGACCGTACTTGAGCATCAGACGGTGTGCCATTTTGATCGCTTGTGCGGCTTCATTGACGTTCGCAGAGTTACCCAGCTCTAGGCATTTAGCAATTTTCTTCAGCGCCTTTCGCTTCTGTTCAGACATCCAATCACACTCATTCAGAAAAGGGGCACGTATTTTAACGCTTAATACGAGTTAGTACAATTATCAACGTGGTGAAAACGAAGCTCAGTTGGATCGCAGTATAGTCGCTCTGATATTCCATCTTATAACCAAGTCATGTATAAAGACGCAATGAAAATACCTAAGCGAATACAACCTTTGGTTGATGATGGTTTGGTGGACGAAGTTCTACGCCAATTGATGAGTGGTAAAGAGGCGTCAGTGTACGTTGTGCGCTGTGGCGATGATATTCGCTGTGCCAAAGTCTACAAAGAAGCGGATAAGCGCAGTTTTAAGCAAGCTGTGCAATATCGAGAAGGCCGAAAAGTGCGTAATAGTCGCCGTGCTCGTGCGATGGAAAAAGGCTCCAAATTTGGTCGAGATGAACAAGAAAAAGTTTGGCAAAGTGCGAGGTAGATGCGCTGTATGCCCTTGCGAGTGCTGGAGTGCGTGTGCCGCAACCTTATGGTTGTTTTGATGGCGTATTGCTGATGGAACTGGTGACCGACGGCGAAGGTATGGTTGCACCACGCCTAAATGATGTTGACTTGACGGCTGAGCAGGCATTGAAAGGCCATGCAATTATTATTCAGTTTGTAACTCGAATGCTTTGTGTTGGTTTGATTCATGGCGATTTATCTGAGTTCAATGTACTGGTCGATCAAGCTGGTCCCGTCATTATCGACTTGCCTCAGGCTGTCGATGCTGCTGCCAATAACAATGCGAAGTGGATGCTTGAACGTGATGTAAATAACATGACCGCATACTACGGCCAATATGCTCCAGAATTACTGGGTACTCAGTATGCAAAAGAGATGTGGGCATTGTATGAAGCGGGAGAACTCACGCCAGATACTGAGCTGACCGGTGAATTTGATGAGAGTACGGAAAAAGCGGATGTTGATGGTTTGATGGAAGAGATCAATGCGGTGATGGAAGCAGAGAAACTGCGTAAAGAACGTTTGCTTGAAGCTGAAAAGCTAGACTAATTAGTACCCGCGCATAACAATAAATTTATGGCGCGGTAACTATAGAATTTAGCCTAGTGTTATCTCTGAATCGAGATCAGTTAAGATCATTTTTTTTGGATATTGAAACCCATAAACATCAGAATTAGGCACCAGTTCAAGAAAGGGAGATTGCCTTTGTCTAGGTTGTCTTGAAACTGACTAGGCTTCCAATTGAAAATATTCGCTAAGTCAGCGGCGGACAATTTTGTAAATGTCTCTTCGCCGATGATCCTATGTAGTTGCTTCGCTGTTGGCTTCACAAATTTATTTGCGGGTAAAAAAAAGCGTTAGGCTTAAATGCGCGCATGACCTTACGTGCATCAACTGGGAAGGGCTGACCATTATTTTGAATATTTGGATGACCAACTAGGCCGACAAGAAAACACCAGCATGGATATGGAATTGTCGATATTTCATCAGGCTCTCTTTTGTAGCGAGCTGTCCATTCGCAAAGTTTTCCTTCCGATAAACCGGTTAGTTTCACTAAAGCTGCTGATTCATAACCATTTTCACGCAACAAATTTAAAACTTCTGCGACTTCTGAAACGAAGGGTTTTGTCCAATTATTAGCAGCAGTTAAGGTATTTTCTCTAATCATTGTTTAAGCTCTTTTTTTTTGAGCCTATGCCAGCTCACTGAAACCATTTTACGATGTCGAATCATACTGGTTAACGCCTTAATGTCAAAACCATTCCCCCAAACGCCTATTAATGTGTTGTAATTAGAAGTAATAGTTTCTACGGCTTGCGGACACAGCGGGCAGATTAATATTTAAGTTATTGAACAATGAATAATAAAAGTAGTGATCAATCATCTGGTTACCAATCAATTGATGTTCCTTTTGAGTATCGTCATACATGCTGGTTCTGTGGTGAACCTTACTATGAGTCTTATTCATTTATGGCATCACCAAACTACGATCGGCAACAACTGCCGATAATGGTACCGTGCTGTCAGGAGTGCTATACCTTTTGTCACTCAATAAAGGTAAGTGGTTTGGATTTGCTACGCGATAAAGTGAAAGAGAAGCTGCATCGAAAGTATGAAAAACACTTGCAGATAGGCGCGAATTGGACTCAAGAGGAACTTGAGGAGTCGGAATTTGAGGGGAAAGCCCTTGAAGGCTTTCGAGAAAGCGCCTGGAAAATGTTTGAGATTGCCAAGTATCGTGTAAATTATTCCGGCTGGCCACTGACTATTGATGGTTTACCCGTGGAGGGTATAACAAGTAGTTTTCAGGTTGAATTTAACGGCATAACTTACCCCAGTTTGGTGCAGGCCGTTGTACAGCTGGCCAAGGCGTATAATATCCCTCAGCCATATCTTGAAGGTGTGGTAGAAGTGGTTGGTCGTAACCGCTTGGCATATGCTATTCGGTTTGCCAAAACGACATATGGTTATTCTGCGGAAGAGCGGGAAGCAAGTATAGTCAGTTTGAAAGTGATGTTGGCAGAAGAGAGTGCATTGTTAAGGGAAGTGACAAAACCTGCGTTAGGTGTTGATGTGGCAGTGTCTGAAATTACAGAGTTGATGCTGAGCCGCACCATGATCTCGCCTTATGCGATTCAATGGATGCTGAAAGAAGGGATTTCAACGTTAAGTCAACTTGCTGAACATGAGGATGCTTTCTTTGAGTACTTCATGCAAGAATCAGAGCTTGTGGCCTTTACTTATTTTAATGGGATACAAGTGTATTTAGATAAACGTGAGACAGACTGTGAGTGGGCAATGAATGATGACCCTAATCGTGCTCTGTTTGCCAGGTTAGCTTAGCTAGAAACGGGCAGAAGAGGGTATCCTTTCTGCCCGAAATATAGTTAATTCACTATCAAGTGGTTGTTGGTTATATTTCTTGGTTAAGGCTTATTGATTATGACGAGCCCATACCATTGTTTTCCCATTTTCATCAAAGGCAACAACGTCGAATGGGTCCTGTTGATCTTTATATTCCATCCCTGGTGAACCCATCGGCATACCAGGAACGGCAAGACCTATCATCCGAGAAGGCTTAGAGTCGATGAAACGTTGAATGTCTTCTGCAGGAACGTGTCCTTCAAATGTAAATCCTTGAATTTCTGCGGTATGGCATGATGCGTATTCAGGGCGAATACCTAATCTCAATTTTTTTTGGCTGTCATATCTTGTTCAAGCACCACGTCCAGTTCAAAGCCGTTGTCTTCCATGTGTTTTACCCAGTCTTTACAGCAGCCACAGTAAGGGGATTGGTAGTTAGTTCCTTTAATCGTTTCAGCGATTGTGAATGTACTGGTTACTAGTAGGGATAGGGCCATAATATGATTAAGTTTCATTGATAAATCCTGTCTTTCTAATGATAAAAATTGAATTAGATGTCGTGAAATGCTTTGAGCAAGCTGGACTAAATGTGGCTTGCTAGGTCATTTAGGACAAAACAGGTGGGCGTAGAATCACATCGTAGAAGAATTGGCGTTTACCCACAGGCTCGGTAAAGACTTGACCGGTAGAAGGAACAGATATTTGCGATAAATGAGAGAGAATTGCAAACTGCATGTTGTTGGCATGGCAGTCGTGATCAATACAGCAGCTTGGACTCGGGTTATGTTCATCCATAGCGTCAACGCTACACATTGTAACGTGCTCTTGATAAAGAGATGCCAACATTTCGCAACATGTCATTTGACAGTCACCACGTGTTGGTTGCGCCTTCGAGTTGAGCGAACCAGCACTCACAGATGATGTAATTACTGTGAATAGCATTGCAAGCATGATGATTTTTGAAACGATCTGCTGCAGCCGCTGCATGCACTACCTATAACTCAAACAAGGAAATCAACCTTTTGAGTATATCTATCTTCTGTTCACAGTGGAAGTTTTGCGGCTGATTTCTTAACCCTAACTTTGCTCTGACATTTGTTGTTGCTCTTTAGGTTTTAATCAAGAGATAAATATAAAATGACGCTGAGGTTTATGGGTATGCAGTACACAGAAAAAGACCGACAAGTATTACACGACACATGGATGAGCTATAAGGCAAAGATGCGGGTTACCCAAATTGAGATGGCAAAGAGGCTTGGGCTCAGTCAGTTGGTGTTTTCTGATATTTTACGGGGTCAGGTGCCGTTAGAGCACAGTTTTGTCAACCAGTTTTGCGATTATATCGGTGTTGACCCTGCAATGACGTTACCTTCGCTGAGGCTGCAAGTTGGTGGAACGTTACCAAACTCAGTGATGCTGACCAATACCTACATTGTTGATGGCAACATCAAGAATGTTCGGTATAGCGGAAACCAGATTATTGTCGAATATGAACATAATGTTCAAACATATTAAGATTGTTTTGTCATAGTAATACCTTTAATACTAAAAGCTCCCATTATAATCAAAGCCTTGCACTGCTAGTGCAAGGTAACACTTATCCCTCATCAATTCCCTTTTTATCTTAATCAATATTATTGATGTTTAGAATTTTAGTTAATCTCAAATATAAAAACATACAACTTTTTAGTAGATGTTTTTTTTATGAATTTAATAATTAAACGTCAAGTGCTGAAAAAGCATGAGTTTCATTATTAATATTAAGAATATTAAATACCTATAAATATTAGTAACTTACATAAAAAGTCACGAATATTGTCTTTTGGCGTCTTGATGTTTTAACACTATGTTCTAGATTTAAAAAGTCTTAGTAATAAGATATTTATAGTAAGGGAATATTAAGATGGCTTGCAATAAATATAATAATTTAGTTTTCATCTGTGACTCCAGCTTACAATCCTCTTTATTTAGAGATTACCTAGAGAAATCACTGGGTCTTTCTATACAAATGAGCACAATCGAGGGTTTGCATGGATTAGCTATCCATCTAAGAGCTCAGTGCTCGTTATCATTGATAACACACATATCGATGATGAGTCATTAGATTTGTATATTAAATTCCTTATTGATAAGTCGGTAAGTGGTAACGAAGTACTAATTAACTCACCGAATAATGTAGCCGTAAATGTGATAGCAAAATGGCCTAATATGGTTGGGGTTTTTTTTGCTGGGGATGATATGAATGTTGTCGCCAAAGGAATGAAGAAAGTACTTGAAGGAGAGCTGTGGCTAAGCCGTAAGCTTACCAATGAGCTTATTGTCTCATACCGAAATAAGGATGCTATTGTCGCGAAATCAACGGCGAATTTAACGACAAGAGAAAAAGAGATAATGCAGTTGCTTGTGTTAGGTGCATCAAATTTTCAAATCGCCGAAACATTGTTTGTTAGCGAGAACACGGTAAAGACGCACCTGTACAACGTTTTTAAGAAAATCAATGTGAAGAACAGGATGCAGGCTTTTATGTGGGCTAAAAATAATCATTACAATGACTTGCCATTATGAAGCGAGTAATTTTCGCACTATTTCCAGTGCTGTTATTACAGGCGTATTCAGTGGGGGCGGATGAGGGGAAACCGCTCGAAAATGGTCCACCACTAGAACAGAAAAATGGCACGCTTGATGATTTGAAAGAAATTAGTGGTGTGGTGATAGATCGCACCATGACACGGTTAGGAGAGGATTTTTATTCTCTCTTTTCTCAAAAGCTAAATGATGAATTTGAAGACTTGGAAGAGAACCTTACGGTAAAAGAACGTCCTACAGCTTTGTCGGGAAGCATCATTACGGTCTTTCACCGGCAAACAATAATTTATCGTACGGCAGTATCCCCTGGGCGAGATCAAATAGAAGCAAAGGTGATGATGCAATAAAAGCGGTTAGTTCTTATGTCGTGAGGTGGCGTATAGAGCGATATTTAAAAGATACCTTTGATGTTGATTATGACGAAATATAAGAGGACTAATCATGAAAGGGAGCATACTAGCCTTAGCTTGTTTGATGGCAATATCTGCTAAGGTCTCGGCGTCAGAATTGGTTTATACGCCGATTAATCCCAGCTTTGGTGGTAATCCACTAAACAGTGCCCATCTATTGGGGGTAGCCAATGCAATTAACGATCATAAAGCTCCGGATGATGGCTTGCTTGATGAACAATCCGATCTTGAGCGTTTGGCTGCAAGCTTAGAGTCACGCCTGATAAGCCAATTATTGTCTGATGTCGGTAACGGAAATACTGGCCAGCTTGTTACAAACGACTTTGTACTGAACATTGTTGATAACAACGGTAGTTTGGTTATCCAAATAACCGATAAAGAAACAGGTGAATCGTCGACAATACAGGTGAGTGGTCTGGTACCGGATTTATAGGGAGAAAGTAGATGAAAGCGCTAGTTTGGGGGAGCTTGCTACTCTTATTATCCGGATGCTCGATGTCACTTGAGACGCCGGAAATAAGCAAGGAGCCAACATTGATGGCAAGGGGGGTGGCATACCAAGACCTTGTATCGTTACCGCTGCCTAAAGGAAAAGTATTTGTGTCGGTTTATGATTTTAGGGATCAAACCGGTCAATACAAGCCACAGCCTAACAGTAACTTTTCTACGGCTGTCCCACAGGGAGGGGCTGCACTGTTAACGACAGCACTACTGGATTCAAAATGGTTCATACCGCTAGAACGCGAGGGCTTGCAAAACTTGCTGACCGAGCGAAAAATTATTCGAGCGGCCCAGAAAAAAAAGATGAGATCCCGACCAATCATGGTGTTCACCTACCTTCACTAGCTTCTGCAAATATTATGGTTGAAGGAGGGATAGTGGCATACGATAGCAATGTAAGGACAGGAGGGGCCGGGGCTCGTTATTTAGGTATTGGTGCTTCGGGCCAGTACCGAACGGATCAGGTTACCGTTAATGTCCGAGCGGTTGATGTACGTAGTGGGCGTATTTTGCTTAGTGTCACAACCAGTAAAACTATCTTGTCGAAAGAGCTTCAAACTGGTGTATTTAAGTTTATAGATTATAAAGACCTACTAGAGGCTGAGCTTGGCTATACAACTAATGAGCCAGTTAACCTCGCGGTGATGTCAGCAATCGATGCAGCTGTCGTTCATGTGGTTGTTGATGGTATCCAGGCTGGACTGTGGGAACCGCTTCGTGATGCCGATCTTCAGCACCCTATCATTCAAGAGTACATGTTACGTTCGAAACCTATTATCTGACCATTTTCTCCTTATTATATTAAGAGCCCTTATTGAGAGGGCTTTTTTTTTGCATTTGTATTCTCACTCGATCTCAAGGTTACATTCTCAATTCTGAGATGGGTATTTTAAATAATTTAGAAATTAAGGCACTGATAATAAAGACATCTTTGTAATGTTTTTTTTGTAAGATATATCACTTTTGTAATTTATAAATGCATCTATAAATGGCTACGGCGATAAATTTAGAATAGAAAATGAAATATCCAATGTTTTGATTTTTCTGAGTATTATCATTCAATGTAAACCATTTTACTAGTCTCGAAGGTTGTTGTTAATGTCATGTTACTAGAGTGAGATGTTTTTAATCTCAATAAAAGTATTAACTGTGAGAGATGAGTTTCATGATTAGGTTCATGGAACAATGTCTAGGAAATTCGATACTGATATTACAAATTAAATGTATGGCTGTGAAAATGAAAAGTTACCAAAAATTCATTATTCCTCTGTTCATATCTGGTGTAACAGGTATTAGCTTTAACGCATATTCAGGTGACCTTGCGCTAAATGAATTAGGTAAGCTATCTGAGTTACAGTTAGGATATGACAACATTGCAAATGTTGAGCAAAATGGAGCGTACTATAGTACAGCAACTATCGTACAACAGAATAAATATAACGGACTGGGTAACGCAGCTAAGATTAAGCAAAGTGGTAGTCGTAATGATGCCTATATCGCTCAGAAAGGAAGTGGTAATAAGGCATATATCGATCAAAATGGCGATGATAATTATGCAGCAGTCCTCGAAGATGGTTTTGATAATACTGGAGTGATTCTTCAGTATGGTAGTAATAACAAAGCAGCAATAATACAAAAAGGAAGCAGCAATCAAGGTGAGATAGCGCAATATGGAAATGACAATAAAGCGTTAATCGTCCAAAAAAAAGTAACGTGAGATATTTTAAATCCGATATCAACCAGACTGGTGGTCAAACGCATGTGATCATCAATGGTATGAACAAAAGCATTACTGTTCGATAACACAATTAAGGAATTGTCATGAAAAATCTAGCTCTATTAATTTCAGCAGCACTTGTTTCAACATCTGCTGCAGCTACGGGATATTATAGTGATAACAAATCGACAGTTAAAATTAAAAACAACAGTGATGGAAACCATGTCACAGTGTATCAGGCGTCTCCAACTAGTTATGATGGTAATACGTCAGATGTATTAATAGACTATGATTCAGATTATAACTACGTTACTGTTAATCAATATGGTGAAAAGAATACTTCAGATGTAGATATAAATTATAACTCTGATAATAATAGCGTCTATGTAAGTCAGACTGGCTATTATAATGACTCAAAAGTGAAGCTTCACAACTACGCTGACGACAATACTGTTGGGGTATATCAAGATGGTAACTGGAACTATTCTGATGTAAATATTGATAAAGGTGACTGGAACAACGTACATGTAGATCAGTATGGTGATTACAACATGTCTAATGTTGATATCCTTGGCGAAAACTCAGATTACAACTATGTTTCTGTGAGTCAAGGTGGCGATTACAGTAAGTCTGATGTGCTAATCAACGATTACTACTATGGTCCAACAAGTTATAACACCGTGTACGTAACTCAAACAAATAATGATTACTCAAATGTTGAGATTACGAAAGGTTCTTCATACAACACGGTTTATGTAACTCAATACTAGTTTAATTAAACGTGTAGATTATTGATGTATAGTTCGCTGTACCCTATGGGTGCAGCGAATTTTGTTTATGGTCATTGAGGTTGTACGTAATAACAGGTTAATGAAAACTTGGCTTCAAAGTAACAATTCATCTGTAAGTTATTGTATTTCAAGGGTATTGTTGGGTAGTGTTTTTTTTACTAAAAAAAATAAAATATCTGTTCATCAATAATCAGTAGAATGTGTTTTCTTTATATCAATAAAAGTATTATGTATAAGAATTGATTTTCATGATTAGGTTTATGGAAGAATGTCTATAAAGTCCGATACTAATAATACGAATTAAATTTGTTGGCCTGTTAATAATTAGTTTTCCTATATACATCTTCAGGCGTTAAAACTTAATTTGAATAATGTAGGCCTTGCGTTAATTATAGAAAAATTTACTGATGATATTTTGTAATTGTTGGTTAAGAAGGAACTATCAGTACTTAAGCAGTCATGACCAACAGATAATATAGATAAATAATTAAAATGGAATTACAGTCAAGGATAGATAAGTTGAATTCTGAATAAGAATTATACTATGCGATAACACAATCTAAGGAATTATCATGAAAAACCTAGCTCTATTAATTTCAGCAGCACTAGTTTCTACATCTGCAGCAGCAACTGGTTATTATTCTGATAACAAATCTGATGTGAAAATCAAACACAACAGTGATGGAAACCATGTCTCTGTTTATCAGCAGTCACCAGGAAAGTACAAAGGAAATATGTCACGAGTTAAGATCAGTTACGGTTCTGATCATAACGATGTAGATGTATCACAATATGGCAAGAAGAATAAGTCTGGTGTTTATATTAATCGTAATTCTGACCATAACTATGTAACAGTTGGTCAGAAAGGATATCGTAATAACTCTAGAGTTAATATTGGTTATTACGCTGACTACAATGATGTTGATGTTTACCAAAAAGGTGCTTTCAATTATTCGACGGTAAGCATTAAAGGTGGTGACTGGAATAGTGCTGATGTGAAACAAAAAAGGAAATGGAAACTACTCTACGGTTGATATCCTTGGCGAAAATGCTGATTATAATGATGTAACAGTTAAACAGTATGGTGACTACTCTAAATCTACTGTGCTAATCGATGATTACTACAATGGTGCAACTAAGTACAATACTGTTCTTGTTAAGCAATCTAATAATGATTACTCTCATGTTGAGATCACGAATGGCTCATCTTACAATAATGTTTATGTAAGCCAGTACTAATTTAATGAAAGCAAGATATATCACTGCTCTCTTATTCGCTGCATTCCATGTGAATGCAGCGTCTTTTCCGCCTTTAGGTATCACCTGCGATATTGGAGCTGATACGGTTAAGTTGATTGTGAAAAATGATAGCAGCAGCTATGTGCAATTAAGAATCGTATCTAGTAATAACAATGTAATGGTATCAGGTGGAAGCGGTAATAGTACTAGCTCATTAACGTTGAGCAAATCACAGTTTCCCGTGACGCTAGAGAGCAGCCAATCCGATCCGTTAGTGATTAATAGAAATTGTGATATAGAAATAAAAAAACGCTTCATAAGAAGCGTTTTTTTTGTTTGCGAACACAGGGGTGGTTAGTTTTCATTGCCCCATTCAGGCACGAATAAGTAAAGTAATCCTGCACATGCGATAGAGGCGAGTATGTCTGTTGGCCAGTGCATTCCTAGCCAAATTCGACTGATCCCCACACCTGTCGCCCAAAGCACCAAGAGACCAGCGGCTGCGAGCTGCCGTCTTCGACAGAAAAAAAACCTCCCCAGAAGACCACACAGACAGCGGCAAAAATAGTATGCCCAGACGGTAAGGAATAGTTAGTTTCTCCTTGCCAATGTGATGTGCGCCAATCACTGATATTTGCTGTTGCCAATTGAATTGCTTTTTCCTTTTCGTCATCACTTAGCTGATAGAACTCGCTGGCTGAATGAACAATACCTAAGCTTTGTAATTGATAGGTATAGGGCCTTGGAATTTCAGTGATATGTTTCAATGCTGTTTTGGCGACGAAACTCAGTACAAGCAGAATGGCAAATTGTATACCGAGTTTTACGATGGTTTTCTTGGGTAACTTCAATAGCAGTGGAGCAAAAGACAGAGCGCAAACGGTGAGTAGAAACCCAGGGCTACCAGCAGAGGCAGTTAACAGAGTGAAAGTTAGGCCTGTGATATCTGCCACGTTATCTGTTAGATCCGCAGTGGAGAAAAACATAAGCACGCCAGACATAACAGTAGCGAACAGGAGTAGGGCGATATACCCAGGGACTTTTTTTTAATTAGAAAAGAATTGGTTAGCATTGTTGGTCATGATGAAAATTGTGGAGAAGTAGTTTATCAGAGGATAACGCCTTCAAAGTGAAAATAATGTCATTTTATGTTTGAACAGCATTCTTATGCAATAAAACCATTTGAACTCTAATGAATGCTCACTCACCGAAACATGTTATGAACAACAGCCGTAAACACGTAATTTTGAATTTTTTTTGCTTCCGAGAACTCCAATTTTTGCTGTGAATCACAGTTTCTTTTGCAAAGAAAAGACATTTTTTTTCTGGTTAAATGCCTCGTAAGCTGATAATGTGCCGCCCCTCACAGTAACCGTGAGAATATTATGCACTGCAATACACATAAAGTTGGCGATAAACTGGTTCCAGCTCTAACGATTGGCTTCATCAGTTTTTTTTCCTACTTTCCTCTCTCATCGACCTGTCACTCGTTACCAGTGTGATTCAGTCAATGTTTTCTTCAGTGACTTCACAATTTGGGTACGTCTGGCAATGGTTGATGATTATCAATTTTGCTGTGGCAGTGCTTATCGCTGTAACCCGATACGGTAAGATACGTATGGGCAAGCAAGCGAAACCAACTATCGGTACTTTCCGCTGGTTGGCAATGATTATGTGCACCTTACTTGCCGGTGGCGGAGTTTTTTTTGGTCTGCCGCAGAACCTATTTATCACTTTATGACACCTCCACCGAGCTTTCCTGATGTGGCTGGTTCTACTGTTGAGGCAGTAACTCCGGCGCTGAGCCAGAGCTTTTTGCACTGGGGCTTTTTGGCTTGGGCGGTGTTAGGCACACTTGCAACGATTGTTCTAATGTATGCTCACCATCAGGTGGTGTAAAACTGCGTCCGAGAGCACTTTTGTACCCGCTACTGGGTGATCGATTAGAGAATCATTGGTTTGGCTCTGTTATTGATGCCTGCTCAATTATTGCGGTCGCTGCCGGTACGATTGGTCCGATTGGGTTTCTGGCCTCACAGTTGGGTATAGCCTTGAGTCTGTGATGGGGATCGAAAACACAGTCTCTAGCCAATTAGGTATTTTGGCTGTAGTGGTGGCGGTTTATTCCGTTTCTGCCTTTACGGGGATGGATAAAGGGCTGCAATGGCTAAGTCGGCTGAATGTAGTGGGTGCTTTTGCATTGCTACTGGTTATGCTGGTGTTTGGGCCGACTCAGTTTATCTTTGAGCATTTTGGCTCGGCATTTGCACTGTATTTGGAGCAGTTGCCGGAAATGAGCCTGAATGCCGAGGCGCCAGAGTGGAATTCATGGTGGACATGGTTCTTCTGGGGTTGGTTTATTGGTTTTGCTCCAATGATGGCTATTTTCATTGCGCGTATTTCCGAGGCCGCAGCATTCGAGACTGATCCTGACTGTTGCGATTGGTGCACCTATCGTGACTAACTTCTGGTTTACCGTTCTGGGTGGTACCGGTATTTTCTTTGAGCTTCAGTCTCCGGGAAGTATCTCCGGACCGCTTAATGCCGCTGGTCTTCCTGCTGTACTGTTAGCATCATTATCCCAGCTTCCATTCAGTGACTTGCTGGTTCCTGCGTTCTTGGTGTTGACCACGACATTTGTGGTGACAACAGGGGACTCGATGGCATATTCAATCTCAATGGTTGTGTCGGGAGATAACGAGCCGAAGAAATCTCAGCGTCTATTCTGGGCGATTGTGATGGGCTGCGTGGCTGCAGTATTGCTTGTAGCCGGAGATGGCGGGTTGAATGCAT
>LLEN01000041.1_pt1 | contig 26871 bp, 31 predicted proteins | sample 595881 | NCBI WGS metagenome assembly LLEN01 (sample SAMN02919314, study PRJNA255460) | bioreactor metagenome | biome: chemostat; feature: culture 2012_10.3; material: sediment; isolation source: day86 10degC chemostat 2012 inoculated with Wadden Sea sediment taken from... | place: Germany: Bremen ...
TCTGGCGTCGACCCATATCTACTGCAGTCTCCGATTGCCGATATCATCTTCATCATGGAAAGGGGTGAAGGAGACGACAAAATAGAACTTCAGACAGAAAGTCGCTTTATCGGCGAGCTACGCTAACCGATAGTTAAGCAAAGTAATGTAAAGAAGGGCCGCTAACGGCCCTTTTTTTTATTATGATGCTATACCCAGCAGCCTCAAGATGCAGAATTTGAGCATCTCGAAGTAGCTTGGTATATACTGACAGGCTCTCATTACTGGCTGCGGAATGTTTCACATGACACAACAAGATGGTTTTAGTTTTTCTAATTTGACTCCCGATCTGCTGCTCGATGCCCTCGACAGTGTCGGAGTACGCGCCGAGTCAGGACTGCTTGCCCTTAACAGCTATGAAAACCGGGTCTACCAGTTCAGCGCCGAAGACGGTGCCCGCTACGTAGCCAAATTCTATCGCCCCCAGCGCTGGAGCAATGAACAGATCCAGGAAGAGCATGATTTCACCCATGAACTGCTTGAGCAGGATATTCCGGTTGCGGCACCAATAGCCTTTGAGGGCCGCACCCTGCAACACTTCGGTGAGCATCGTCTGGCTCTGTTTCCCAGCCTTGGCGGACGCCAGTTCGAAGTCGATAACTTTGACCAGCTGGAATGGGTCGGCCGCTATCTCGGACGTATTCATCAAGTGGGCCAGCGACAGCCTTTCCAGAACCGGCCGACCATAGGCCTGGATGAGTACCTTCATCAGCCACGGCAGCTCCTGGAGCAGGCCGACTTTATCCCCGATCACCTAAAGACCGTCTTCTTTGCCGACCTCGACCTGCTTATCCGCGAGCTAGGGCAGCACTGGCATAATGATTGGCAATCGCTGCGTCTACACGGCGACTGTCATCCCGGCAACATCCTCTGGCGTGACGGCCCGTTATTTGTCGATCTGGACGATGCCCGCAACGGCCCGGCAGTACAGGATTTATGGATGCTGTTCAACGGTGAACGCCACGATCAGCTCGCCCAGCTCGATACCGTGCTAGAAGCGTACAGTGAGTTTGCTGATTTCAACCAGAAAGAGTTGCAACTAATTGAGCCTTTGCGCGGTCTTAGAATGGTGCACTACATGGCTTGGCTAGCCAAGCGCTGGCAGGATCCCGCCTTCCCTCGCGCCTTCCCCTGGTTTGCTGATAACAAATATTGGGAAGGGCAGGTACTGGCGTTCAAAGAACAGCTAGCCGCTTTAAACGAACCACCTCTGCAGCTGATGACGCAGTGGTAATAATACAAAAAAAACACTAATGGAACAATAACCTTGGTTATTTCAGTCCTTTTATCAGGGAGTACCTCGCACCATGTTTAAGAAACTACTCGCGCTGGCAAGCGTTGCTTTACTGTCTTTTTCTGTCCAGGCAGCTAAATTCACGGAAGGTGATTACTACAAAGTGCTGGATCTGCCACAATCCGGCAATCCGGTTGTCACTGAGTTTTTCTCATTTTTCTGCCCGCACTGTAATAGCTTTGAGCCAATGATCCAGCAGCTGAAGAAAACCCTGCCGGACAATACCAAACTGCAGAAAAACCATGTCTCTTTCATGGGCGGCTCAATGGGCCCTTCCATGAGTAAAGCCTATGCAACCTCTGTTGTTCTCAATGTCGAAAACAAGATGGTGCCGGTACTGTTCAACCGTGTCCACGGTATGCAAAAACCGCCTCGTAACGACGAGGAGCTGCGCCAAATCTTCATCGACGAAGGGATCAGTGCCGAGAACTTCGATGGAGCCTTCAACAGCTTCGCGGTTAACTCCATGGTAAACCGCTCCAATAAAGCGTTTCAGGACAGCGGCCTGACAGGTGTACCTGCCGTTATCGTCAATAACAAATACCTGGTACAAACAGGAAAAATCAAATCGGCCGACGAGTACTTCGAGCTGGTTAACTTCCTATTGAAAAAAAATAACTCGTTACACTTGAAAAGAAGGGCCGAACGGCCCTTCTTTTTTTTATTGGCTCCAGGGAAGACAGCATGGAAAAAGTCCTGATCAGTGCCTGCCTCTACGGTCATGCCGTACGGTATGACGGAAATGACAACCTCGTCACTCATCCGCTCCTCGAAAAATGGAAAAAAAACAGGGGCGGTTAATCGTCCTCTGCCCCGAGGTCAGCGGCGGGCTACCCACACCTCGTCCACCAGCCGAAATCCAGGCCGACGGCAAGGTAGCTACCATCACAGGCGATGATGCGACGGCTGCTTTTCAGACCGGTGCCCAGACGGCTGTTGAGCTTTGCCGGCAGCACGGCATCAAGCTGGCTCTGCTGAAAGAGAACAGCCCCTCCTGTGGCAGCAACTTTGTCTATGACGGCCAGTTCAGCGGCACCAAAATCAGCGGACAGGGGCTGGCAGCGGCAGCGCTAACAGACAATGGCATCAGGGTGTATAGCGAATATCAACTTGGCGAGCTGGCACACGCCCTCGAAAACCTCGAAGCCTAAGTTCTATACTCCCGCGCTCCACATACGTGGCGAGGTATAAGCGCCGAGGCAACAGGCCGAGCCCCCCATAGCCGCAATGGCTAGATGACCTGTGCCGTCAGCTGCTTCATCAGTCGATCCATCGCCCGGTAGCCTAGCGCCTCAGCCAGATGCCCCCGTTCAATTTGCTCCCTGCCGGCCAAATCAGCAATCGTCCGTGCCACCTTGATGATCCTATGATAGGCACGGACAGACAGTCCCAACTGATGCAAGGCCGTCTCGAGAAACTCCGCATCAGCCTTGACAAGCTCACAGTGCCGATCCAGCTCCCGAGTTGACAGCAGAGCATTAACCTTTCCTGAGCGCGCCAGCATCCCTTCTCTGACCTGCCACACCCGTTCTTTGATATCTGCCGTCGGCTCTCCCCGATCGCCTCCTTCCGCCAGCGTCCCTCGCGGCAGGGCTGGGATCTCGATCGACATATCAAAACGGTCGAGCAGTGGGCCAGACAAGCGCCCGAGATAGCGCAAAATCGCCTGTGGATTAGTCCGAGTCTGGTTCCCCTCATAGTACCAGTAGGACTTGGGTTCAGCGCACCAATTAACTGGAAGCGTGCAGGAAAACAGGTTTTGCTGGTGGCGCGCGAAATAACAATCTCTCCTGACTCCAGCGGTTCACGCAAAGAATCCAAAACCTTGCGTTCAAACTCCGGCATTTCATCAAGAAACAAAATGCCGTTATGGGCCAGGGATATTTCTCCCGGCCGCGGTACCGAGCCACCGCCCACCAGCGCCGCCATCGAACTGGAGTGATGCGGGGTTCGAAATGGCCTTTTCAGCCAATTGCCCTCATGCAATACCTGCTGGGTCAGCGACGCAACCGCCGCCGTCTCTAACGCCTCATCAACCGTCATCTCCGGCAGCAAATCACACAGCCGGGAAGCCAGCATCGTCTTGCCGGTACCGGGAGGGCCAAGAAACAGTAAGTTATGCCCTCCTGCGGCAGCAATCTCGAGTGCCCGCTTGCCCTGTTGCTGGCCAATGATATCTTGCATATCACGGCCAGCTGAATGCGGCTCCACGGCTCTTTCCAATTCGCTACGAACATGCAGTTCAAGCTGGCGCTGACCACACAGCTGGCCACAAACAGCCAGTAAGTCCGGCGCTGATTTATGGATATCTTTTCCCACCAGGCGACTTGCTCGCCATTGTGATCAGGCACAATCAAGCAACGGCCAGCCCGCTTCGCAGCCAGGGCTGCAGGTAACGATCCCTTGACGGGTCGTAGCCCGCCTGAGACTGCCAACTCCCCTAAAAATTCATAATTCTGCAGGTTATCTGCTGGTATCTGCTCTGAAGCGGCCAAAATACCAAGCGCAATAGGCAGATCAAAACGACCGCCTTCTTTGGGCAAATCAGCTGGCGCCAGGTTCACGGTAATACGCCGGGAAGGAAATTCGAAGTTGGCGTTCACAATAGCACTGCGTACCCGGTCTCGTGCTTCCTTGACGGTTGTTTCCGGCAACCCGACCAAAGTCAGTGCCGGCATACCGTTACTAATGTGCACCTCAACCGTCACTGGCGGCGCATCAACACCGACACAGGCCCGGCTGTGGACAATCGCGAGAGTCATGATCAATTTTCCTGGTGAAATATCACCCAGTTAAGTTAATAAAAATAAGCAATTCCGTTTCACAAATAGCCTATTTATGCGCAAAGGTTGCTAATTAATTTTCATTTTTTTTACTTGTCATGCGACAGATGTCTGTGTTACCACTTAAGAAGAGCAACAAACAAACAATAAAACTGGACAGACAGTAGATGCCATTTAACGCCAAAGCTATCGCACTCATTATTAACGTCATCGTGGTGATTATTTCACCGCGAGAGGGGCTGGCAGGCGTAAAGTAGCAACAAACACAACAAACGCAGAAAGCCCCCGCACCGAACAGGTCCGGGGGCTTTTTTTTAAACACTGGACGTAATCATGCTGGAAAAACCACTAAAACAGATTTCAGCAACATGCAAGCAAGGAAAAGGGAACCAGCGATGACAGGAGCAGAGTTAGTAGTTAAAGCGCTGCAGCAACAGGGGATATCCACAGTATTTGGTTATCCGGGCGGCGCTATCATGCCAATCTATGACGCACTCTATGACGGCGGTGTCGAGCATATTCTTTGTCGTCACGAACAGGGGGCCGCAATGGCGGCGATCGGTATGGCCAGAGCCACCCAGGATGTTGCCGTCTGCATGGCAACCTCCGGGCCGGGGGCAACCAACCTGGTCACAGGCCTCGCTGATGCGTTTCTTGACTCGGTCCCGCTGGTGGCTATCACCGGACAGGTTGCCAGCTCACACATAGGTACGGATGCCTTCCAGGAAATGGATGTCATTGGCATGTCACTGTCCTGTACCAAGCACAGCTATCTCGTTACCGATATCCATGATCTTGCCCCGACGCTGGCCGAAGCATTCGAAGTGGCCAAGAGCGGCCGTCCCGGTCCGGTTATTGTAGATATTGCCAAAGATGTCCAGCTCGCCCAGTCACCCGTCGATACCCTGCCGTTTATTGAACCACCAGCCATACCGGTGGCAGCCGCTGACTCAGTCGTAGTTGCCCAGCGCATTTTGTCTGAAAGCCAGCGCCCGGTTCTCTATGTTGGTGGGGGAGTTCAGCTGGCCAAGGCAACCCAGACCGTTCGCAGCTTCCTGCAAATGAATCCGATGCCTTCGGTGAGCACCCTAAAGGGACTCGGCACTATAGAGCGCCATGATCCGCATTACCTGGGGATGCTCGGCATGCACGGCACTAAAGCCGCTAACCTGGTGGTGCAGGAATCTGATCTGCTGATAGTTGTCGGTGCCCGCTTTGATGATCGGGTGACAGGTAAACTTGATACCTTTGCCCCACACGCCAAAGTTATTCATCTCGATATTGATGCCGCCGAATTTGGAAAACTGCGCCATGCTCACGCACCGCTGCGCGGTGATATCAATGTGATCCTGCCGCAGTTAGAGCTATCCCAGGATATCTCTCCCTGGGTCCAGCGCAGTGAAAGCTTGCGGTCTAATTTCAAATGGCGCTACAACCACCCAGGCGATCTCATCTACGCGCCACTGCTACTGAAACAGCTATCAGACATGATGCCCGACAGTGCAATAACCTCAACCGATGTCGGCCAGCACCAAATGTGGGCAGCACAGCATATCCAGCCTCGCGAGCCGCAAAACTATATTACCTCGGCCGGTTTGGGGACGATGGGCTTTGGCCTCCCTGCAGCGATGGGTGCCAAAGTCGCAAGGCCTAACGACGAATCGATTCTGATCTCGGGAGATGGCTCTTTCATGATGAACGTACAGGAGCTTGGCACCCTAAAACGCAAGCAAATCCCGGTGAAAATGGTGCTGATCAACAACCAGCGTCTGGGTATGGTAAGGCAGTGGCAATCACTCTTTTTCGATGGTCGCCACAGCGAAACGATTCTAGACGACAACCCAGACTTCGTAGTCTTGGCGAGTGCTTTTGGCATCCCAGGTAAAACCATTACCACCAAGGCCGAGGTGGAACCGGCTTTAAAAGAAATGCTAGAGAGTAAAACGGCGTACCTACTTCACGTTCTGATCTCTGAAGAAGAAAATGTGTGGCCTTTAGTTCCGCCCGGTGCAGCAAACCAAGATATGCTGGAGAATACTTAATGGATAGATATTTACTCGACATCAAAGCGGATGATAAGCCAGTATTATTAGAGCGCGTCCTACGCGTCATTCGTCACCGGGGCTTTATCATCAAGCAGGTCACGGCGACTCAGAACCATGAAAGCAAGATTGCCAGCGTTGAAATCATTGTCGATAGTGATCGACCAATCAGCACCCTGATCAATCAAATTGAAAAACTTTGGGATATTCGCACTGTTACAACAACTATCTTAGAAAACCAAGATTAGTGCATAAGGAAGGAATGCAAAATGGCAAATACAGCAGATTACATTTGGTTTAATGGTGACATGGTTCCTTGGGGCGAGGCTAACGTCCACGTACTGACTCACGCAATGCACTATGGCACCTCGGTTTTTGAAGGTATTCGTTGCTACAACACCCCTAAAGGCCCGATCGTATTCCGCCATAAAGAACACATGGATCGCCTGAAAAACTCCGCCAAAATTTACCGTTTCCCGATCCCATACAGCTCTGAAGAGCTGATGGAAATCTGTCGCGAAACCATCCGTGTTAATAAGCTCGAGTCTGCTTACATTCGCCCGCTCGGTTATGTCGGCAATGTCGGTTTGGGGGTCTGTCCACCCGTTGATACCAAGATGGATCTTATTGTTGCGGCTTTTCCTTGGGGCTCGTACCTCGGTGAAGAAGCACTTGAGAACGGGGTCGATGCGATGATTTCCAGCTGGAACCGCGCTGCACCCAATACCATTCCAACGGCGGCAAAGGCCGGGGGCAACTACCTGTCGTCATTATTAGTCGGCAGCGAGGCTCGTCGCCACGGTTACGCCGAGGGCATCGCACTCAGTGTAGATGGCTACCTATCCGAAGGTGCGGGCGAAAATATTTTTGTGATTCAAGGTGGCATATTACGTACCCCACCAGCAACCAGCGCAATCCTGCCGGGTATCACCCGTGACTCGATCATGGTGCTGGCAAAAGAGATGGGCTATGAAGTACGGGAAGAAAATATTGCCCGTGAAGCACTGTACCTCGCAGATGAAATATTCATGACCGGTACCGCCGCTGAAATTGTTCCCGTACGCAGCGTCGACCAAATCACGGTTGGTGAAGGCAAGCGTGGTCCGATCACCAAAGACATTCAAGCGGCTTACTTTGGCCTGTTCAACGGCACCACTGAAGACAAGTGGGGCTGGTTGGATCCGGTTTATCCAGAGTCAGCAGATAAGTAAGTTAAATCATATAGCTGCCCAGCCCTTCCTCTGGGCAGCTAGAAAAAGGAATTTGTAGTTATGCCTAAGTACCGCTCAGCCACCACGACCCACGGCCGCAATATGGCCGGAGCCCGCGCATTATGGCGCGCCACCGGTGTCAAAGATGAAGATTTCGGTAAACCAATCATCGCAGTGGTGAACTCATTTACCCAATTTGTTCCCGGCCATGTTCACTTAAAAGATATGGGGCAACTGGTCGCCGGCGAGATTGAAAAAGCCGGTGGGATCGCCAAAGAATTTAACACTATCGCCGTTGATGACGGTATCGCGATGGGCCACGGCGGAATGCTGTATTCCCTGCCGTCACGCGAGCTGATTGCCGATTCAGTCGAATACATGGTCAATGCCCACTGCGCAGATGCCATGGTATGTATTTCCAACTGCGACAAAATCACCCCGGGCATGCTGATGGCAGCCCTGCGGATCAACATTCCGGTGATCTTTGTCTCGGGCGGCCCGATGGAAGCCGGCAAAACCAAGCTATCGGATCAGATCCTCAAACTGGACCTTGTCGATGCCATGATCCAGGGTGCGGATCCGACAGTCTCCGACGAGCAAAGCGAGCAGATCGAGCGTTCAGCCTGTCCGACCTGTGGCTCATGTTCCGGTATGTTCACCGCCAACTCGATGAACTGCCTCACTGAAGCCCTCGGTTTAAGCCAGCCAGGCAACGGTTCGATGCTGGCAACCCATGCCGACCGTGAACAACTGTTCGTCAATGCCGGTAAACGTATCGTCGATCTGACCAAGCGCTACTACCAAAACGATGACGAAACCGCACTACCGCGTAATATTGCCAGCAAAAAGGCCTTCGAAAATGCGATGGCCCTTGATATTGCGATGGGCGGTTCAACCAATACCGTTTTGCACCTACTCGCCTCGGCGCAAGAGGGCGAAATTGATTTCACCATGGAAGACATCGATCGCATGTCTCGCCGCGTTCCGCACCTGTGCAAAGTGGCACCGTCTACCCAGAAATACCATATGGAAGATGTACACCGTGCGGGTGGCGTCTACGGCATTTTAGGCGAACTCGATCGTGCAGGCCTGTTCCATAACGATTGTCACAATGTATTGGGGCAAACATTTGCTGAGTCTTTGCCACTGTTTGATATTGCCGTAACAGATTCACAAGAAGTCCGCGATTTTTACCGTGCAGGTCCTGCCGGTATCCGTACCACCAAGCTTTCTCGCAAGATTGTCGCTGGGACAGCGTCGATGACGACCGTGAAAATGGCTGTATCCGCAGCAAAGAACACGCCTTCAGCCAAGATGGCGGGCTGGCGGTACTCTCCGGCAACATGGCACTGAATGGATGTATCGTTAAAACTGCCGGTGTTGACGAAAGCTGTTTAACGTTCCGTGGCCCGGCAGTGGTGTTCGAAAGCCAAGATAATGCGGTTGAAGGGATCCTTGGCGGGAAAGTAAAAGCAGGTGATGTGGTGGTTATTCGCTATGAGGGCCCCAAAGGCGGTCCGGGTATGCAGGAAATGCTGTATCCGACGACTTATCTTAAGTCGATGGGACTGGGCAAAGAATGTGCACTGATCACCGACGGTCGTTTTTCTGGCGGTACCAGTGGTCTGTCTATCGGCCACGTTTCCCCTGAAGCGGCCAGTGGCGGGACCATTGGTTTGATTAAAGATGGCGATATCATCGATATCGACATTCCAAACCGTAGCATTGAGCTAGATGTTGACGAGCAGGAGCTGGCACAACGCCGTGATGTGAACACTCAACAAGGCTGGCTGCCAACCGATCGCCACCGTGAGGTCTCTTACGCGTTACGTGCGTATGCACTGCTTGCCACCAGCGCCGATAAAGGGGCTGTCCGAGATAAATCCAAGCTGGAAGGATAATACAATGAGCGAAGTGAAACAGGCCGAGGATGTAGCGCTACCAAGCGGAGCCGACTACCTTCGCAATATTCTCCGGGCACCGGTCTACGAGGTGGCGCAAGTCACCCCGTTACAGACGATGAACCGCCTTGCGGCAAGGATCGGCAACAGCGTCCAGCTGAAGCGGGAAGATCGCCAGCCGGTCCACTCGTTCAAACTACGCGGTGCCTATACCATGATGGCCCAGCTGACCGAGACGCAGCGCCAGGCCGGCGTCATTGCCGCCTCGGCTGGCAATCATGCCCAGGGGCTGGCTCTGTCAGGCAAACAGCTCGGTGTCAGTACCACTATTGTGATGCCGCGTACCACACCGGATATCAAGGTTGATGCAGTAAAAAGCTTTGGCGGCAACGTAGTACTGCACGGCGGTAACTTTGACGAAGCCAAAGTCCATGCCGAGACACTTGCAATTCAGCATGGCTATACCTTTATTCCTCCGTTCGATCATCCGGCCGTCATCGCCGGGCAAGGTACCATCGGGATCGAGCTGGTCCAGCAAAATGGCCACCTCGACTATGTCTTCGTTCCGGTCGGAGGGGGCGGCCTGGCGGCTGGCGTCTCGGTGCTGTTGAAACAGCTCTTACCGGAGATCAAGGTCATCGGTGTCGAGGCGGAAGACTCGGCCTGCCTCAAGGCGGCACTTGATGCCGGCGAACCAGTAACGCTGGATCAGGTGGGTATGTTTGCCGATGGCGTGGCGGTAAAGCGGATCGGAGAGGAAACGTTCCGGCTATGCCAGCAATATATCGATGATGTGATCACTGTCAGCAGTGATGAAATCTGCTCTGCAGTCAAAGACATCTTTGAAGATACGCGTGCCATTGCCGAACCCTCCGGGGCACTTTCCCTGGCCGGGCTGAAAAAAAATATGCTGAAGATCACCAGTTACAGGATCAACAGCTGGCAGCAATCCTTTCGGGAGCCAACCTGAACTTTCATGGCTTGCGCTATGTATCGGAGCGTTGCGAGCTCGGTGAAAAGCGTGAAGGCCTGCTGGCCGTCACTATCCCAGAGAGACCGGGGGCATTTCTGGATTTCTGCCATATCATCGGCGGACGGGCTGTCACGGAGTTTAACTACCGCTACAACGACGACACGCTGGCAAATGTCTTTGTCGGTGTTCGCCTCATGCAGGGACAGGAGGAGCTGGAAGGCATCATTCATGACCTGCGCAAGGGCGGTTATCCGGTGGTCGATCTGTCTGACGATGAAATGGCCAAGGTCCATGTCCGGTATATGATTGGTGGCCGGCCATCAAAGCCTCTCAAAGAAAGGCTGTACAGCTTTGAGTTTCCCGAGTACCCCGGGGCTTTGCTGAAGTTTTTAAATACACTCGGTACGCACTGGAATATCAGTTTGTTTAACTACCGCAACCATGGTGCAGACTATGGCCGGGTGTTATGCGGATTTGAACTGGAAGACCATGATTTGCTGTCGTTCACCAGCCACTTGCGAGAGCTGGGTTATCAATGGAAGGATGAAACGGACAACCCCGCTTATAAGTTCTTCCTGGCCCAGTAACAGCACGACGCTATCACAGTACTATCGACAACGTACTAACAACTCAAATAGCAGCCTTTGGGCTGCTTTTTTTTAACCTTGTTATTGTAATTATTTTGTTGAATACAAGTGTTCGATATAACAGCTTATCAAGCCAATATGATGGGCAATAAGTTTGGTTCTCAAAGGCTCCGGTACCCTGGAAAACAGCTCAACCAGTTGCTGGCTCTGATCGTGTAGATCGACAGACTGCGGGATCGTCTCCTCATCAATAAACCAGGTCAATGGTCGCCCGGTGATCTCCGCAATCTTCATGAGGGTAGTCACCCTCGGCTCGGTTTTCCCCGACTCCAGGTCAAGGTAGGTTTGCCTTGCGATATCAAGGCGCTTAGCCATTGCAACCTGCGAAATCTCTTTCCACTCTCTGGCATCTCGAACTCGCGCCGCAATGTGTGGTTTTGAGCTTTGCATTTAGCCACCATCTGTTAATTATGACCCCAACCAACCTTTCTCTCAGACAACGACAAAAAGTTGTAATTGCAGGAAAAAAAACGTCAAAGAGCGGGAAATTATCTAACAGAATTGCATAAGTTCACTACAGACCTCGTGAAACTGTGACCCTATACACTTAATGTCGAGCAAAGCAGACAACTAGAAACACCAATGTAAAACATTGCGTACACACGATAGACATAGTAATCAAATGCGTATTGACCTGGTGTTTACCTGTCTTTCTGAGTCAGTGCTCTGGTGTATTCCGCCATAAAACCGGCTAAGTTGATACTTTGCTGAAGAATAACATTCCTGGCCGAATGGGGAAGACGGCTAAAATACTGTAACAATCGATCGATTTCCTCTTTGTATTCACTTTCTAAGATTTCTATCCCTTCATCACCATAAACAAACCAGGTTAAAGGACGCTCGGTGATTTCCGAAATCTCGGACAACAGCCTGACTTTGGGCTCGGTCTTGCCGGTTTCTAAATCCAGGTATGTCTGGCGAGCGACGTGCAACTGCTGCGCCATATGAACCTGAGTAAGCCCTTTCCACTCTCGCGCTTCCTTAATACGCGCAGCAATTTTCTCTTTGGGATCTGTCATGTCTAACCTCCAATACAGAATTTAATGAAGACTGCCTAGCTTTCAATCCTAGGGGTGCATAACATAAGCCAACTTTACAAACAAAAACATAACCAATAAAAATCAACAGCTTACAAAAGACGTTATTGATATTATTCTTATTTTGAGTCGCAGTTCGTTACGACTCTGAACATTTTTCCTATTTCGCAATAATACTCGTCATTTATGTCTAGAGAGTAGCTTCTCCACTGCTCAAAAACGACAAAAGGCGCCAGAGTCGGCGCCTTTTCTCATAATTGAGAATCTCAGGAGATTAATTACTCAACCGTAACAGCCTTCGCCAGGTTACGAGGCTGATCGACATCAGTACCCTTGATTAATGCAACATGGTAGGACAGCAGCTGCATCGGGACGGTATAGAAAATCGGAGCAATAATATCATCGACACGCGGCATCGTGATGATCTTCATTCCCTCACAAGCTTCAAAGCCCGCTTCGCTATCGGCAAACACATAGAGCAAGCCACCACGTGCACGAACTTCCTCGATATTTGACTTCAGCTTCTCAAGCAAATCATTGGTTGGTGCAACCACGATAACCGGCATATCAGCATCAATCAGTGCCAACGGGCCGTGTTTCAGCTCGCCAGCGGCATAGGCTTCAGCGTGAATGTAAGATATTTCTTTCAGCTTTAGTGACGCTTCCATCGCAATGGGATAAAACTCACCGCGGCCAAGGAACAAAGCATGCTGCTTATCAGCAAAATCTTCTGCCAACTGTTCAATCGGCTTGTCGAATGCCAATGCTTTTTCAATCTGTGTTGGTAGCTGATGGAGGGAATCAACAATCTCCTTCTCTTTCGCCGCATCAATCAGACCTTTTTCCTTGCCTAGCGCGGTCACGAACATCAGCAGGGTAACCAGCTGGGTGGTAAAGGCTTTAGTCGATGCGACGCCGATTTCGGTACCGGCACGGGTCATAAAGGCCAGATCTGATTCACGAACTAACGATGAACCGGCAACATTACAGATGGTCATTGCCGACATATAGCCTTTTTCTTTAGCCAGACGAAGGGCTGCCAGGGTGTCGGCCGTCTCTCCCGACTGGGAAAGAGTGATCAGCAGGCTATTGGGACGCGTCACAAACTTGCGGTAACGGAATTCAGAGGCGATCTCGACATCACAGCTTACACCGGCCATCGCTTCGAACCAGTAGCGAGCGACCATTCCGGCATTGTAGGAGGTACCGCAGGCAACAATCTGTACATGCTCGACATTTTCCAAGATGTCGGTCGCGCCGTTGCCGATACTTTCAACCACAACGGAGTCACAGCTAATACGACCTTCCATGGTGTTGATTAGCGCACTAGGCTGCTCGTAGATTTCTTTTTGCATGTAGTGGCGATACTGGCCTTTGTCTGCTGCATCCTGCTGCAGGTTTGATTCGTGAATTTCACGCGTGACCGGCTGACCATCGATATCAAAGATGTTTACTTCGCGACGGGTGATTTCCGCAACGTCGCCTTCTTCAAGGAACATAAAGCGGCGGGTTACATTCAGCAAAGCCAGCTGATCGGAAGCCAGGAAGTTCTCTCCAATACCCAGGCCAATTACCAGCGGGCTACCAGAGCGCGCAACCACAACACGTTCAGGATCACGGCGATCCATCACGACCGTACCGTAAGCGCCTTCCAGCTGAGCAGCTGTTTTCTGTACCGCTTCCAGCAGTGTTGCCGCCGTACGCAGTTCCCACTCTACCAAGTGAGCAATCACTTCGGTGTCAGTCTGCGAGGAAAAAGCGTAGCCACGTCCAATCAGCAACCCACGCAGTTCTTCATGGTTTTCAATAATGCCGTTGTGTACCAACGCAATGTTGTCGCCAGACATGTGCGGGTGAGCATTGGCCTCAGACGGCTCACCGTGAGTCGCCCAACGCGTATGCGCAATACCGGTACCACCGGTGATAGGTGAACTCTCTACAGCATCGGCCAGCTCCTGGACTTTACCCAAACGGCGTACGCGCTTGAGGTTACTGTCGCCATCAATGACCGCGACACCCGCTGAGTCATAACCGCGGTACTCGAGGCGGCGTAGGCCTTCTACTAAAATTTCAGCCACATCACGCTGTGCTACTGCACCAACAATCCCACACATAGTTGTATCTCTCTCAAAGTATTATTCTGATGGAGTACAGATCACCTGTACGCCATGCTGTTCAATCTGTTGTTTTGCCTCGTCACTCAAGCCATCGTCGGTGATCAAGGTATTGATATTGCGCCAAGGCAGCTCGAGGTTAGGGATCTTGCGTCCAACCTTGTTGGATTCGACCATCACCACGACCTCTCTGGATACCTCAGCCATCACCCGGCTCAGCCTATCAGTTCGTTAAACGTCGTGGTACCACGTGCAATATCAATGCCGTCAGCACCGATAAACAACTGATCAAAGTCATAGGAACGCAGCACCGACTCAGCCACCTGGCCCTGAAACGCTTCTGAATGCGGATCCCAGGTTCCACCCGTCATCAGCAATGTCGGCTCGTCTTCCAATTCATTCAGGGCATTGGCGACACTCAGTGAGTTGGTCATCACAATCAGCCCTTGCTTACCGCCCAGCAGACTAATCAAGCTAGCTGTCGTACTACCGCTATCGATGATGATCCGGTTATGGTCACGGATTTTGGCAGCCGCAGCTTGGCAATCGCTAACTTACAAATCGAAATATTCTCTCCCGCCTCACTGACCATCTCTGACGGCATCGCAATTGCCCCGCCATAGCGGCGTAGCAATAAGCCATTTTTTTTCCAGGGCTGCGAGATCTTTACGGATGGTCACTTCGGAGGTGGCAAAAAAAACTTAGCCAGCTGATCAACGCTGACTTCACCCTTCTCATTAACCATAGAGACAATGGCATGACGGCGTTGTTGGGTATTTCGCTTCGACATAGGTTACGAACTGATACTTTAAAGTTTCGATTTGAAAGAAATGGTAGCAGATCAAAACTTTATTGATCAAGTCTGTGCAATTATTTTTTTTATAAAAAAAGAATAGGGCATAGAGCGGGATAAATATTGCAGAGACAAAAAAAAGGCAAGGGATCCCTTGCCTTTCATCGTTACCGTAAAAGTGGATTACTTTTGTTTCACCGGTCGTTTCCAGCCTTTAATTGTACGGGCAGGAGCGCGAGTAATTACTAACTCACCTTCACCGATATCACGGTTGATAGTCGCACCGGCACCAATGGTGGCACCTTTGGCCACTTTAACCGGGGCTATCAGCTGGGTATCAGAGCCAATAAATACATCGTCTTCAATTTCGGTCTTGAACTTGTTGGCACCGTCGTAATTGCAGGTAATCGTACCCGCACCAATATTTACACGGTCGCCAATCTCAGCATCACCCAGGTACGTCAGATGGTTGGCTTTAGACCCTTTGCCCAGACGCGCCTTCTTCATTTCAACAAAGTTACCCACGTGAGAGTCACCCACTAGCTCAGCACCGGGACGCAGGCGGGTAAACGGACCGACGGTACAATCTTCACCTACCGTCGCACCTTCAATAACGCTATACGGGCGGATAATGGTGTTGTCATCAATCTCGCAGTCCTTTAGGACACAACCGGCACCAATCAACACGTTGTCGCCCAATGATACACAGCCTTCAATGATCACGTTAACGTCAATCTCAACGTCAGTGCCACATTGAAGCTCACCACGAAGGTCAAAGCGCGCAGGATCCCGCAGCATCACTCCCTGCTCAAGCAGACGTTCGGCCTGCATAGCCTGATAGGCTCGTTCCAGTCTTGCCAGCTGGATGCGGTTGTTCACCCCTTCAACTTCAATTGCCTTCACCGGATGGACTGCCTCAACGGCACGCCCTTCATTGTGGGCAATCTCAATAATATCCGTCAGGTAGTACTCGCCTTGGGCATTGTCATTTTTAAGCGCAGCTAGCCAGCGCTTCAGGTCGCCGCCGTTGGCAACCATGACCCCAGTATTGATTTCCTTGATTAGCTTCTGCTCTTCGGTCGCGTCTTTCTGCTCGACAATCGCTACCACAGGGCCATTACGGCGGACTATACGGCCATAGCCTGTTGGGTCGTCCAATACTACTGTCAGCAGGGCAATACCACCATCCGGCTGCGCATCAAGAAGGTTATCCAAGGTTTGAGAACTGATCAGCGGCACATCACCGTACAGGATCAAGACCTTCTCATTATCGGCAAGGTCCGGGCAGGCTTGGTTCACCGCATGACCGGTGCCCATCTGCTCTGCCTGCAGAACCCAATTTACCGGCTCTTCGGCTAAAACAGCCTGCATTTGTTCACCACCATGGCCATAGACCAGGTGAATGTTCTTCGCACCCAGCCCACCACAGGTATCAATGACGTGCTTGGCCATTGGCTTGCCAGCCAATGTATGCAGTACCTTAGGTAAATTAGAGTACATGCGGGTTCCTTTGCCCGCCGCCAGGATCACAGCACTAAAGCTCATGATGGATTATCCTTCTTGATGCATATTTAAAATAACTACTCTCTGCATTGTATCGGTTCAACCTAGAAGGTTTAAGAGAAATAGATTTTTTTTTACGAGTAATAACAAGCAACATATATAAAAAAAAGCGACCCGAGGGTCGCCTTTTTGCGTCATGCGCCTGATTAACGCGTTTTTCTCGTCAGCTCGATAACTCGTAGCTGAGCGATTGCTTTAGCCAGGTCACTGGCCGCTTGAGCAAAGTCGATATCGCCATGCTGGTTGTGGATATTCTCCTCAGCCTGACGTTTCGCCTCTTCCGCCTTTGCAGCATCCAAATCTTCACCACGGATTGCGGTGTCAGCCAGTACAGTAACTGCACTTGGTTGAACTTCCAGCATACCGCCAGAAAGATAGATAACTTCTTCCCCGCCATGCTGTTTAGTGATTCGAACCATACCCGGCGTAATAGCGGTCAGCAGCGGTGCGTGTCCTGCGTGAATACCCAGTTCACCTTCGCTACCGGTCACCTGAATGTTTTCAGCTCGGCCAGAGAACAATTTTTTTTCTCTGCGCTTACTACGTCCAGATGGAAGGTTATCGCTGCCATGTCGCCTCCTACTCAGCTTAAAGCTTCTTCGCGTTTTCCAACACGTCTTCAATCGCACCACAGTACATAAATGCCTGCTCTGGGATATCGTCGTATTCGCCACCTAGAATGCCTTTGAAACTACGTAGTGTCTCTTTAAGAGATACGTAGATACCAGGGTCACCAGTAAAGACTTCAGCAACGTGGTAAGGCTGAGTTAGGAAACGCTCAATCTTACGTGCACGAGATACGGCTTGCTTATCTTCTTCAGATAGCTCGTCCATACCAAGAATTGCAATGATGTCTTTCAGCTCTTTATAACGTTGCAGAAGACTCTGAACGCCACGAGCGATATCGTAGTGCTCCTGACCAACAACCAACGGATCTAGCATACGAGATGTAGAATCCAACGGGTCGATCGCTGGGTATAGACCCAGAGAAGCGATCTGGCGAGAAAGTACAACGGTTGCATCCAAGTGGCAAACGTCGTTGCCGGAGATGGATCCGTCAAGTCATCCGCAGGAACGTATACCGCCTGAACAGACGTAATCGAACCTGACTTCGTTGACGTGATACGCTCCTGAAGTACACCCATCTCTTCTGCAAGAGTTGGCTGGTAACCTACCGCAGATGGCATACGACCCAGTAGAGCCGATACCTCTGTACCCGCAATATAACGGTAGATATTATCGATGAACAGCAGTACGTCACGGCCTTCGTCACGGAAACGCTCAGCCATCGTCAGACCAGTCAAAGCAACACGCAGACGGTTACCCGGTGGCTCGTTCATCTGACCGTAAACCATTGCTACTTTCGATTCTTCAGGGTTCTCGACGTTAACAACGCCAGCTTCCTGCATCTCGTAGTAGAAATCGTTACCTTCACGAGTACGCTCACCAACACCAGCAAATACCGACAGACCTGAGTGCTGTAGGGCGATGTTGTTAATAAGCTCCATCATGTTGACGGTTTTACCAACACCCGCACCACCGAACAGACCGATTTTACCACCCTTGGCGAATGGACAAATCAAGTCGATAACTTTAACGCCGGTTTCTAGCAGCTCAGTCACGTTGGACTGCTCTTCATAGCTTGGTGCTTCACGGTGAATCGCATAACGCTCTTCTTCGCCGATATCACCACACTCATCAATTGGCTGACCCAGAACGTTCATGATACGTCCTAGTGTTGCAGTACCAACTGGAACTTCAATTGGGCGGCCTGTATTTACAACAGACAAACCACGACGCAAGCCATCAGAAGTACCCATTGCGATACCACGAACAACACCACCACCTAGCTGCTGCTGAACTTCAAGAACTAGCGTACCGTTCTCTTTCGCATCAACGTGTAGGGCATCGTATACTTTTGGCACAGAGTCCTGCGGAAACTCTACGTCGACTACCGCACCGATGATCTGTACGATCTTACCTGTAGCCATCGTTAATCCTCTAAACTTATTAATTCTTTGCCTTAAACAGCAGACGCACCAGAAACGATTTCTGACAGTTCTTGTGTAATCGCAGCCTGACGGGCTTTGTTATACACCAACTGTAGATCGTTAATTAATTCTCCGGCGTTATCTGTTGCAGCTTTCATCGCAACCATTCGAGCCGCTTGCTCACTGGCAAGGTTCTCGACCACACCCTGGTAAACTTGTGATTCGGCATAGCGAATCAGCAAAGTATCCAGCAGGGCTTTGGGCTCAGGCTCATAAATATAATCCCAAGAGTGGTTACGCTGCATTTCTTCGTCTTCTGATTTAGGCAAAGGTAGCAATTGATCAATCACGGGTTCCTGAACCATGGTGTTTACAAATTGGTTGTAAACCAGGTACAGGCGATCCAATTGGCCTTCATCATATTTCTTCAGCATCACGCCAACGGTACCGATTAGCTCGTCAATGGTTGGGCTATCACCCAAACCAGAAACCTGAGCAACTACGTTACCGCCGTAGCTGTTAAAGAATGCTGTCGCTTTAGCGCCAATTAACGCCATATCAACTTCAGCACCTTGTTCTGACCAACCTTGAATGTCTGTCATAGCTTGCTTGAACAAGTTAATGTTCAAACCGCCACACAAACCACGGTCAGAAGAAACAATGATGTAACCTACACGCTTGGCTTCACGCTCCTCGAGATAAGGGTGCTTATACTCAAGGTTACCAAGGGCGATATGACCGATCACTTTACGCATAGTTTGTGCATATGGACGGGATGATTCCATCGCATCTTGCGTTTTACGCATTTTCGATGCGGCAACCATTTCCATCGCTTTTGTGATCTTTTGTGTGTTTTGCACACTACCGATCTTGTTACGAATCTCTTTTGCGCTGGCCATCGTTACTCTCCGTTAGTAGGTGATCGCAAGCGATCACCAACCAATTACCAAGTCTGGGTAGCTTTGAAATCGTCAACCAGTTTTACAAACTGAGCTTCAATTTCACCGTTCCACGCACCCGTCTCATCAACTTGAGATACTAGCTCTGCAAATTGACCTTTGGCATATGAAAGCAACGCAGCTTCGAAATCAGCAAGCTTAGATAGCTCAACATCAGTCAAATAGCCTCTTTCAGCAGCAAAAATAACCACCGCCTGCTCAAAAACAGACATTGGTGCATACTGCTTCTGCTTCATCAGTTCAGTTACTTTCTGACCGTGATCAAGCTGCTTCTTAGTTGCTTCATCAAGATCAGACGAGAACTGGGCAAACGCCGCTAGTTCACGGTACTGTGCAAGTGCGGTACGAATACCACCAGACAGTTTCTTGATGATCTTGGTCTGAGCAGAACCACCTACACGCGATACAGAGATACCTGGATCAACCGCTGGACGAATACCGGCGTTGAACAACTCTGTCTGTAGGAAGATCTGGCCATCAGTGATGGAGATAACGTTAGTCGGTACGAATGCTGATACGTCACCTGCCTGCGTTTCGATAATCGGAAGCGCAGTTAGGGAGCCAGTACGACCTTTTACTTCACCGTTAGTGAATTTTTCTACGTAATGCTCGCTGACACGAGATGCACGCTCTAGAAGGCGAGAGTGTAAGTAGAAAACATCACCAGGGAATGCTTCACGACCCGGTGGGCGCTTAAGCAATAGTGAAATCTGACGGTAAGCAACAGCCTGCTTAGACAGGTCATCATATACGATCAGTGCATCTTCGCCGCGATCACGGAAGTACTCACCCATTGCACAACCTGCGTATGGCGCAAGGTACTGCAGTGCCGCTGCTTCTGAAGCAGATGCAACAACAACAACGGTGTTTTCCAGTGCGCCATGCTCTTCAAGCTTACGAACCACGTTCGCAATCGTTGATGCTTTCTGGCCGATAGCAACATAAACAGAGTAAATACCAGAGTTCTTCTGGTTAATGATCGCATCGATCGCCATCGCTGTTTTACCAGTCTGACGGTCACCGATGATCAGCTCACGCTGACCACGGCCGATAGGGATCATCGAGTCAACCGCTTTATAACCAGTTTGTACTGGTTGGTCGACTGATTTACGGTCGATAACACCCGGTGCAATTACTTCAACAGGAGAGAATGTCTCTGTTTCAATTGGACCTTTGCCATCGATAGGCTCACCTAGCGTGTTCACAACACGGCCAAGCAGCGCAGGACCTACTGGTACTTCAAGAATACGACCAGTACCCGTTACTTTCATGCCTTCCTGAAGGTTGGCATAAGAGCCCATTACAACCGCACCAACCGAGTCACGCTCAAGGTTAAGTGCTAGTGCAAAACGGCCACCAGGTAATTCAATCATTTCACCTTGCATTACGTCAGCAAGGCCATGGATACGAATAATACCGTCGCTTACAGAAACGATAGTACCTTCGTTACGCGCTTCACTTACAACGTTGAATTTTTCAATACGTTGCTTGATCAGTGCGCTAATTTCCGTGGAATTAAGTTGCATGCTCCAATTCCCCAAATCAAGACTGCAAGGTATCGCTCAGGCGGTTTAGTTTTCCGCGTACTGAGTTATCGATGACCAAGTCTCCAGCTCTAATCACAACCCCGGCAATCAGGGTCTCGTCTACACTGCAATTCAGCTTAACTTTACGCTCAAGACGCTGCTCAAGTTTCTCGCTGATAGCGGCAAGTTGACTATCGTCTAAGGTAACCGCAGAGGTTACTTCCGCATCGATAGTTTTTTTTCATGTTCATTTTTCAAGAACAAGAACTCGTCACAGACATCAGGGAGCGCTTCAAGCGTCCATTTTCGGCCATTACTTTCAAAAAAGTTCAGGCCGAATTCGTTGAGTTGCTCGCCGCATACTGAAACAAAAATTTCAGTGAGCTTGTCAGCTGCAAAACCACTGTGCAAGATATCTTGCATAGCTTCATTTTTTTTGCTACTTCACTTGCAAAGGTCAGCATTTCCGCCCATTGGGCCAGCTCACCATTCTCAACCGCAAAATCAAAGGCTGCTTTAGCGTAGGGGCGTGCGATGGTAGTCATATCCGACATGTGCTTGCCCCTTTAATTACAGTTCTGCAGTGACTTTGTTAAGAAGATCTGCATGAGCGTCTTTATCAATAGAACGCTCAAGGATTTTCTCAGCACCAATCACAGCTAGAGTTGCAACTTGTTGTCTTAACTCATCACGAGCACGATTGCGCTCGGATTCGATTTCAGCAAGGCCTTGCGCAAGAATTTTCTCACGCTCTGCTTGAGCTTCCGCTTTTGCTTCATCGACGATCTGAGCTTTACGCTTGTTCGCTTGCTCAATGAGCTCGCTCGCAGCGTGTTTTGCTTCTTTCAACTGATCAGAAGCATTAGCTTGCGCTAGGTTCAGGTCTTTAGCAGCGCGATCCGCAGCTGCCAAACCGTCGGCAATTTTCGCCTGACGTTCTTCAATCGCTTCCATCAGTGGTGGCCATACATATTTCATGCAGAACACCACAAATAGGAAAAATGCGATAGCCTGACCCAGCAAAGTTGCATTCATATTCACAACGCATCTCCTTAAAAAGGGTTGCTATGGGTCCATTTGCTATTGATTTTTAAGCAGCTAGGGGTAATTAACCAGCTAGTTGACCAACAAATGGGTTTGCAAATGTGAATAGTAGAGCGATTACGATACCGATCATTGGAACCGCATCAAGCAGACCTGCAATGATGAACATCTTAACTTGCAGCATTGGTGCCATTTCAGGTTGGCGTGCAGCAGATTCAAGGAATTTACCACCAAGAAGTGCGAAGCCGATCGCTGTACCAAGGGAAGCAAGACCTACAATGATGCCCACGGCAATTGCAGAAAAGCTTAGTAAAGTTTCCATCACTATCTCCAGTTTATAGTTGTCGCTAAAGTGACCAGTAAAAAAAATTAAAAATTTACGAATAATCGTTAATGATTGTCTTCATGTGCCTGAGACAGGTACACAATAGTCAACATCATAAACACAAATGCTTGAATCGTAATGATCAGAATGTGGAAAATTGCCCACGGTACTGAACCTAGCCATTGTGCCCACCACGCATTAGTGCCGCAATTAGAATAAACACCACCTCACCGGCAAACATGTTACCGAACAGACGCATACCCAATGAAATCGGCTTCGCAAGTAGCGACACCACTTCAAGAAGCAGGTTGAACGGAATCATAATTGGATGATTGAACGGATGCAGAGCCAGTTCTTTAGCAAAGCCACCCAGGCCTTTTACTTTGATGCTGTAGTAGATCATCAATGCAAATACACCCAGAGCCATTGCCATAGTGATGTTTACATCAGCTGTCGGTACCACCTTAAGATAAGGAATACCCAACCAGTGTTGTGCCGGATACGGAAGAAAATCAATTGGAATTAAATCCATGATGTTCATCAGCATAATCCAACAGAAAATGGTTAATGCCAAAGGAGCTATCAGTTTATTGCGACCATGAAAAGTCTCTTTTACGCTGTTATCAACGAATTCGACCATTATCTCCACAAAACACTGTAGTTTCCCTGGAACTCCTGATGTCGCTGTTTTCGCTGCCTTGCGGAATAGCCATAAGAAGACTAAACCCGTAAAGGCTGAGAAGAACAGGCTGTCTATATGAACCGTCCAGAAGCTACCATCACCCACTGTCAAATTTGTCAGGTGGTGAGTAATGTAGCTTGACGGTGTTAGCGCTTCACCTGGCGCACTCATAACTCATCCTATTTGTTGTTGTTAATGAATAAAACCGGCCCAAAGATATTAATTCCGAGAGCCAGCAAATAGGTCAGTTTGAGGGGAACAAGTTCCACCTCTATATACAGGTAAACAATGGCAAAAAGAATGACTGTTATGAGTATTTTAAGCACTTCACCGCCATAAATTGATGCCATGATCAGTCGAGCCTTGCGGGCACCACTAAACAGAAAGGCACAGGCAGCAAAGACAGCATTGGCAATCACAAAGATGCCGCCACCGATTAATGCAGAGATTCCCCAGTCAACACTGACAGCAAATACTGCCAGTAATGCCGTTGTCAAAACGACGCCAGATTGTAGCAAGAGTAACCGCTTCGCCAATTGGCGTCCCGGTCGAACTAGCGCCGATACCATGTATTCGTTCCTCGAGTCCATTCCACTACACAAACGTCGTGCTGGGAAAACTGCGAAAATTATACGGCTCATTAGATTGAATGCAATCTAATCGCAGTCAAAAAAAAGTGTTAGATTTTACAACACAATAACCTGATCACATCATCGCAATCTTTGCAACAAAATACACACGTTCCAAGTCACATTTTATGACCAAACATTGCAATAAATTGCTTTAATTTGTGAGCTTCATCAAAACTGAAAACGATTTTGCCCTTGCCGTTCTTCTGCTGATTAATTGCCACCTGAGTGCCAAAGTGTTCACTTAAATGGTTTTCTGCCGCTTCAAGCTCAGTGTTAACCGGCTTCACTGTCGACTCAGCAGCTGGCTGCAATAATTTCTTCACCAGCTTTTCGGTATCTCGAACCGTTAACAGTTTGGCAACAACCACTTGTGCCGCCTCTAGCTGTAAATCTGATTCAAGCGCAAGCAGGCACGTGCATGGCCCATTTCGAGCTGTCGCTGCTCGACCATCCGCTTGACTGGCTCTGCCAGCTGGTTTAATCGCAACAGGTTTGATACAGCTGCTCGCGACTTGCCAACCGCTTCGGCCACCTGCTGATGGGTCAGCGCAAACTCATTCTGCAACCGTTCCAGCGCCTGCGCCTCTTCTATTGCATTGAGATCTTCACGCTGGATATTCTCGATAAGCGCGATAGCCACCGTCGCCCGATCATTAACATCCTTAATAATACAAGGGACTTTCTGAAGCCCAGCTTGACGGGCAGCTCGCCAGCGTCGCTCTCCGGCAATGATTTCAAACTGCTGCGGTGCTACTTCACGCACCACAATTGGCTGAATCACCCCCTGAGCGCGAATGGAGTCTGACAGCTCGGCCAATGCCTCATCCGACATATCTTTGCGGGGCTGAAATTTACCTGGCTGTAGTATCTGTACTGACAGATCTTTCAGTGTACCGTCAGCTGATAGCGACTGTGCCTGCTCGGCACCCTTTTGTTTCGCCTGTGCTACCGAACTGGTTGCCAGCAGCGCATCAAGGCCTTTTCCGAGGCCTCGCTTATTCATGTTCATTGTTTACCCTTATGCATCCACAGCACCGGCATTGCGCTCGACTTCGTCGCGACGAATAATTTCACCGGCCAGGGCCAGATAAGCCTTGGCGCCGCTGGAATACTTATCGTAGTACATTGCCGGACGCCCGTGGCTCGGAGCTTCTGCCAGACGGACATTACGTGGGATCACGGTACGGTAGACTTTCTCACCAAAATGCTTTTTCAGCTGCTGGGAGACTTCATTTGCCAACCGGTTACGCGGGTCATACATGGTGCGAAGCAACCCTTCAATCTTCAGGTCGGCATTCACCACGGCGGTCAATTTGCTGATGGTATCCATCAATGCGGTCAGGCCTTCCAGCGCAAAATATTCACACTGCATAGGGACAAGCACAGAATCTGCTGCTGTCATTGCGTTGATTGTAAGAAGGTTTAAGGCCGGAGGACAATCGATAAAGATGAAATCATAGTTATCACGAACTACCTCCAAAGCATTACGCAGGCGAACTTCGCGGGCAAATACTTCCATTAGCTTGATTTCAGCGGCTGTCACGTCGCCATTGGCCGCGATCAAATGATAGCCGCCGGTCGTCTCGGTGATTGCCACCTCGCTAAACGGGGTTTCTTCGACCAAGAGATCATACGCTGTTGCATCAACCTGGTACTTATCGACACCGCTGGCCATGGTGGCATTTCCCTGCGGATCCAGATCAATAACTAGAACTTTACGCTGTGTCGCGGCCAATGAAGCCGCTAGATTGACGCAAGTGGTGGTTTTACCCACGCCTCCTTTCTGATTGGCAACCGCTATGATTCTTCCCACGAAAAAAAACCTCATCAATTAATCCTTTGCAGCCAAGATTACTAGATGGCGCTCACCATCTAGCTCAGGGACTTGCAAAGATTTGACCTCAGTCACAGAACACCACTCCGGCAGCTCTGTTACCTCTTGTTGATTAAACTGTCCTTTCAGCGCCATAAAACACCCAGCCTCTGTCGGCAGGTGGTGGCACCAGGACACCATATCATTCATCGACGCGAACGCACGACTCAGTACCGCATCAAAACCAACTTCCGGCTGAAATTCCTCAACCCGGCTTTGAACAGGCGTAACATTGTTAATCCCCAGCTCGTGGATCACCTGGCGAATAAAGCGAATTCGCTTGCCCAGGCTATCAAGCAGGGTAAAGTCTTTATCCGGATTCATGATGGCCAGTGGGATCCCAGGCAAACCCGGTCCCGTACCGACATCGATAAAGCGCTCACCACGAAGGTGAGTACTTACAGCAATACTATCCATGATATGTTTCACCAACATCTCATTCGGATCGCGAACAGAGGTCAGATTATATGCTTTGTTCCACTTGTGCAGCAGCGCAACATAACCAACCAGTTGTTCTGCTTGTTGTTCTGTGACCTCAAGGTCAGTTTGCGCGATAAGTTGCGCCAAACGTTGTTTCACTGGTGACTCCTATTCGCCTTTCTTAAGCATGCCTTGTTTTTTTTAGGTATACCAACAGCAGAGAAATCGCCGCTGGCGTAATGCCCGAGATCCGTGATGCCATGCCAATGGACTCCGGCTTGGCATCGTTTAATTTAGCTATAACCTCGTTAGACAAGCCTTTTACTACGCTGTAATCCAATTCAAACGGCAACTTGGTGTTTTCATGACGCAGTGATTTCTCAACTTCGTCTTTCTGGCGATCGATATAACCCTGGTATTTCACCTGGATTTCAACTTGTTCGCTTGCCTGGACATCATCATGGGCAGGGGCATAGGCCTCAATAGCCGTTAGTTGCTCGTAGGTCACCTCGGGACGACGCAGCAGATCCTCACCACTGGCCTCACGGGCGATCGGTGTCTTGAGGATCTTGTTCAGCGTATCTACATGATCCGATGACGGATTGATCCAAATATCTTTAAGACGCTGGCGCTCTTGTGCGATGTTTTCGACTTTCTGGTTGAAACGCGCCCAACGCTCGTCATCAACTAAACCATACTGGCGGCCAATTTCGGTCAAACGTAAATCCGCATTGTCTTCACGCAGTAGTAGACGGTACTCGGCACGGGAGGTAAACATCCGGTACGGTTCTTTGGTACCCATGGTCGAGAGATCATCAATCAGGACGCCCATATAAGCCTGATCACGGCGTGGACTCCATCCCTCTTTGTCCTGCGCCAGCAGTGCGGCATTCATACCAGCCAGCAAGCCCTGTGCGGCCGCTTCTTCATAGCCTGTTGTGCCGTTGATTTGACCGGCAAAGAACAGGCCATGGATAAATTTGGTTTCAAAGGTCTGCTTCAAATCACGAGGATCGAAGAAA
>LLEN01000042.1_pt1 | contig 26728 bp, 36 predicted proteins | sample 595881 | NCBI WGS metagenome assembly LLEN01 (sample SAMN02919314, study PRJNA255460) | bioreactor metagenome | biome: chemostat; feature: culture 2012_10.3; material: sediment; isolation source: day86 10degC chemostat 2012 inoculated with Wadden Sea sediment taken from... | place: Germany: Bremen ...
ACTTCTTCGGACGCAGGTACTCGTCGACTGTCTCGGCAATAGGCCGCTCTACATGGCCGTGGGTTGGTGGTGGGAAAGGCATAATTCTGTAACTCAAAATACTGTATAAATAAACAGTAATGTATCTGGTGAACAGATTCAAGCTTCTAGCATGACGACAGTTGTCGGGTGTGGACACTTTTGTGACATTTTGAGGTTGGTGCTATTTTAACTGTTTGTTTTATAATGGTATTTATTTTCATGCGCAATAAGACCACATTTTGAACCACCCCTCGCGAGGCTAGGTCGTAAAGCTTATTGCGGTTTATCAAGAGCGACACTTGTGTAATAGCCAACCTAATTGAAAGGTTGGCTATAATAGTTAAGATTTAATCCCTGAATCTATTACCTACTTTTCTGTAAAGATAGTTGCCGCGAATTTTTCGCCATAATCCGAATACATCGGTGCGGGGGAAAATACCAATACGGCGGATCTGATAAGGATCCTGATGAAACTGCAGCGGTCCTGAATTGGTGGCTACTGCAAATTGGTAACCGACATCTTTCGCGATATGTTTGGAATCCTCGTTATGAAGGCCAAACGGGTAGGCAAAAGACGTTAATGGTTTGCCAACTAGGTCTTCAAGCTGCTGCTTGTTACCGATTATTTCTTGATACTGCTCGTTGCGAGATAGGATATCTAATTTCGGGTGAGTTATTGTATGGCCGCCAATTTCAATAACGCCAGATTCAGCCAATGCCTTGACTTGATCCGCTGTCATCAGAGAAACCTGATTTTCGGGATTGTCTGGATTCTCGACATCCCAGCGATTGAAGGTTTCTCCAGTTACCACATACACCACTGCCTTAAATCCGTATTTTCTGAGCAAAGGCAGCATTAAGTGGTAGTTGTCAGCATATCCGTCATCTACGGTAAGCATTATGTAGCGCTTCCCCGGGTCTAAGCGGCGAATGACGTTAGCTTCCGCTAAGTCTTCAAACGTGAGCGATTCAAACCCCATGCGTTTTAAAAGTTTAAGATGTTTTTCGAACATCTTAATATGGAGGTATGTACCGTGTACGCCCTTTTCGCTCTCATCCTGTATGAAACGGTGATACATAATGACGGGCATCTCGCGTCGTAGCGTATCGATGTAAACGTCTTGGTAGACGTGTTCGATATGGTCAACAACGGAAGATAAGTCATAGCTGGCTTTGATGGTTTCAGTTACCTCTGGATCACATTGTTTTTGGCTAAGTCCTAATTCGACTTCATTGGCGATAGCACTAAAATCAATATCCAAATCTGTTGGTCCAATATCGCCAAAATTGGTAGCCATGGCTTGTTGGATATTTTCTGGTGTTATGATACCGATACTGCTGGCTTCGCCAATGGCAAGGTGGGGCGTCCACACATCAGTGACTCTATCGCCACGCGACCTGCACCGATCACCAAATCTGCCCTGCTAAGCATTTCGGGCACATCGTGAGTGTAACCTGTGAAGGTTACCTTGTTTTTAAAAGCCTCGAAGCGAGCTTCAAGTTGTGAACCGGATACGACACGAACATCGTATTTATCTAAGTCTAAACACTTGTCAAGCAACCGGTAACATAATTCGCCTTTAGGGCCTGTTAATCGACCTATTATAGTGACAACTGGACGAGCGTTATTTGGTGGTGTCATTGCCTGAAACCGGTCGGTTTCAATGCCGTTGCGGCTAACGACAAGTTGTTCCTTGGGTACGCCGAGATCTTGAACTAACTGGTCTTTAATGGCTTCGCAAACGGGTAACGCCTTGTTGCCCATGGCATGAAATTTCTTGCGAGAGGCATGTGCAGGCTGCCGTCCGTGTACCGTTGTTACCATCGGTGTGCCTGTTAGTTTGCATGCTACGTGACAGCTCCAACTGGATGCACGCGAATGGGCATGAACAAGTTGAATGTTATGCTTCTTAATAAGATAAATTAGGTATCCGACATGCCAAAAGCGTCTTGGAATACTGCGTTTGTTGAAACGTAATTTGAAGAATGACCCCTGATGAGGCTTGGTGAGAGTATCGGAAGTATAATAAACCCGATGTCCGCGTGTTGTTAGTTCGTTGCCGACTGTCGTTGCGTAGACCTCTGCACCCGTAACCTCAAGTTGTGAAAGAGCCATTAAGATATTCATATCAAATCCATATTCAATTAAAACAGAGTGTTGTTGGCTTATACGAAACAGGTTGTTAATGATGTATTTATTATTAATGGTGAGTATTGATGAACAATAATACAGTGTATTAATGGTTTGAAGTATTAGGGTGTATCGAAGTGTCAGCGCGCACATACAGATGCATACAAAGCATTGCAGTGTAATTATTGTTTGTTTCACCCTGTAAAAGTACATTGTTCAAAATTATTGCGAAGACAATAAATATGAGTCCAAACTGTATGTGGGTTGGGAGTGTGACAGATGCGGTAATTATATCTATTTGTGCTACTTAAGAGTTATTTTCAATAACTTGATTTATTAGCTATATGTTGTTTTTAGGTGTATCTCGTTATTCTCTTTCTGAATTGATTTGGTCGTTTTAATGAGAAATTATTTTGTTTTTCATTGTGTTAGTAAGCTATATGGTGGGTTGGTGTTACTTTGAATATCATTAGTGCTGCGGTAATGAGTTACCCAAATGATCCGAAAATAGTAAAGCATGTTAGTAAGTTCTTACTAAGGGGGCTAGTTTATTATCCGCATCTAACTCGGTTAATGAAAAACTTTCATGGACCATATAAAGATCTTCTATTTTCTAAACAACCAGATTTTTTTTAACAAAATGCATGAGACCATATTTGCATATGGGGTTAAAAAAAAGTTAGATGTTGTTAATATGCTAATTGATCACCATCGTTGGGTAAACAACTCTTTTTCTAAAGAAAAACTTAATTTAATCTATCAAGATGGAATTACTCTTGATGAATTTACCATCGGTGATAATAGTTATTATATGACCTTATCTTATGAGGGGCGCTATTGGAAAGAAGGGGAGTTAACTCTCAGTCTGACGGATAATATGGGTATAAATTACTACGTATTATCTTTTACGGTCTTTCGGAATAACGCCTATATAGGTGGGGTACAGGGACCTGATATAGATAATGGTTTTAGCCGACTGGCCACGAAAGGTTTATTCGGTCTTCGGCCAAAATCATTGATGTTGGAAACTTTGCGCTTTGTGTTGCAATCACTGTCCGTGGATAAAATATATGGCGTCAAAAATCGGTCCCATACTTATACATCAGTCCGCTATTTAAGCAAAAAAAATCCATTTCGATTATGATCAGTTCTGGGAGGAGCATGCGGGTGTTTCATATAACAAAAACCTGTATGCAATACCGCTGTATTCGGAGAGAAGAAAAGTCGAAGATCTAAAGCGGACAAAACGTAAAATGTATCGAGATCGCTACGCATGGCTTGATAGCTATAACCATGCCGTAAAAAAAAGGCCTTAGTTAGCTAGGTCAACACACCCTAGATAACTTCCCCAGCCTTGAGCTGGGGTATGTTTGCTAAACTGGGTACTAGGCGGCAAGATGCTGATGAGCGGACTGCAGGACCTCTACAATCGGAGTCGCTTTATTGAGACGGCGAATATCGGCAAATAGCTCTTTGGCTTCGGGGTATTCATGGCGTAGGTAGGCAAACCACTGCTTTACCCTGTTCGGGTAGTAAAGGCCCTTATCCCCTTTGATTTCGTACTGAGAATAACGCAGAAGCAACTCAAGGACTTCAAACCAGCTCATGTGGGTATCGTTGTATTTTACTACATTACACAAATTCGGTAGGTTCAGTGCACCGCGGCAAACCATCAAGGCATCAACTTGTGTCGCTTGTAGCAGTCTTGGCCGTTTTGATAATTCCACACTTCACCGTTGGCAATGATCGGAATCGGTGTTTTTTTTCTTTGATCTGGCGGATGTAGTTCCACTTGATGGTTTCTGCTTTGTAACCGTCGACTTTGGTACGCGCATGGATAGCTATCTCGTCACCACCAGCCTGGGCGACAGCATCGGCAATCTCAAAGCAGTGGGCCGGATCATCCCAGCCTAGCCGGACTTTGGCTGTTACTGGTTTTCTTGGGTCCGTTGCTTGGCGAACAGCCTTAACAATGCGGTACATAAGTTCCGGATCCTGAAGCAGGACAGCACCACCACGGCTCTTGTTGACGGCTTTGGCCGGACAACCGAAATTGATATCAATTCCGGCCGATCCCAGCTGTACAGCGCGGTGGGCGTTTTCAGCCAGCCAGTTGGGATCTTGTCCCAGCAGCTGAACTCGTACCGGAGTGCCGGAAGTTGTTAGGCCGCCATGACGTAACTCCGGGCACAGACGATAAAAGACGCTATTAGGCAGTAATTGATCAATTACCCGCACGAATTCGGTGACGCAAAGATCATAATCATTAATTTCGGTTAGCATCTCGCGCATCAAATGATCGAGAACACCTTCCATTGGGCCTAATATTACACGCATCGCTTTTGGCATTCGCTTTCTCGCACTGCACTATTATCTATATAAGGGCGAGATTTTAGTCCGGAATAGCGGACTTGTCATCTAATCCTGCAGTACATGGTGCGAATCAGGGAATAATGCCTTGCCGGAGACAACAGTTACTGCGTCAATAAGCTCGTCTTCCGCAAGCAAAGAGAGATCAAGCATTGAGCGAGCGACTTCCTCGGCTGGAATGGGGGCCAGGTGGCTATAGGACCAATTGTCAATGGCTTGATAATATCAAAAATGCCTTGAACAACCTGTTCATCCTGGCGAGGAACAGAGCGCTCGCCTTTTATCGGGCCTGGGCGGACAAAGATACAATGGGAGAATCCCATTTTTCTGATGGCTTGTTCCATCTTTCCCTTGCAGCGTAAATAATGTGAAGGTGACCATGGATGAGCAAACAGACTGGATATTACAACGAGGTGTCGGACCCCCAGTAAGTGCATGGTCGTGGCAACATCCTTGACCAACTGAAAATCGACGGCCTCAAGGGCTTGGTTGCTGCCTGCTTGTTTTTTTTGTGGTGCCCAAGCAGATAAATCCATGTGTCGGCATCAGGTCGGTTTCATCCCAAGCTGTTACTCTTAGCTCGGGATGTATGATTTGAACTAGTTTCTTGCTGTGAAAAGGTAACTCACGGCGAGAGAGTGAATAGACGGTATGAAAATGTGGGTGTGCAAGCAGCTGGTGGAGCAGTTCATCCCCAACTAGGCCACTGGCACCGGCAATAATGGCATTTGCTTTCCCTTGAGACATCGACATCGTCCTGATACTTGTCGTTAATTTTTCCATTTTTGCCTGTATTAGCAGTAAAATTCAACAAAAAAAATATCAGCTTATGCCTAGTCTGTGCATTTTTTTGGGATTTATCGTATTCGCTGAAACGAGCATATTAAAGTGGTTTGGGTATATAATCTGCGCCTAATCTGTAATGCTCGAGAAACCGGAACACACGATGACAGAATTAATGACATTACCTGCAGACTGGGAAGGCATGCCTGCTGCTTTCATTGAAGGTGCCTTGCTGGCTGCTAATGCCAACCCTAAACCGCTGGAGCCTGAAACATGGTTACCCGTACTCGTGCACGGTGGGGTGGTAGAAGATGAACAGATCACGGTGGCCGGTGAATCTAAAATGGCCATCTTGAACCACTTTGAAATGCAGTACCGATATATCAAGGCAGGTGAATATATACTACCTGAACAAGTCTGCTGGCAGGAAGAGTCAGGTGTTACCGAAGACATGAGTCACTTTGCCGAGGGGGTCCTTGCTGTGTGGCCTTATATTGAGCCTAACTGGGCTGAGCAGGCTATGTCGGATGGCACCATGCGCATGTTATCGGCTTTGCTGACAACCTGTATGCTGATGGTTGATGAGAATTCGACATTGGCTCAGATGAAAGAAGCCGGTGTTGAGGGCATGCCACAGCCAGCTGAACTATATACCAATTGCCGTTAATGCTGAACGAAGTGGTTATGGCGGCAGATGAATTTCAGCAAGGTGCGGCAGCTCAGGCAGTTAATCCGTATAAAGAGACAGGTCGAAATGATGCTTGCCCGTGTGGTAGTGGCAAGAAGTTCAAGCAGTGCTGCGGAAAGTAATGGGTGAGGATAGCCTGTTATCTGATAATAAACCGGTGATCCTGGTTGTAGCTGCCGTTATCAAAAAAAAGAAGGCCGGTTTCTGTTAGCCCAACGTTTTGACCATGCGAGCCAAGGTGGTTTGTGGGAGTTTCCAGGCGGTAAGGTTGAAGACGGGGAAACTCCCGAGCAAGCCCTTGAGCGTGAGCTGCAAGAAGAGTTAGCAATCACTACGCAAACTGGTCGCTGGTTAGCTGACAGCGTGTTTGACTATGGTGATAAAGTTATTCACCTGAAAGGCTACCTGAGCCATTGGCAAGCCGGAGAGCTGGTGCTGCATAGCCACCAGGATGTGGTGTGGGTTGATCATGCCGAAATGACGTCTTATCCGCTGTGTCCGGCGGATTATCCGATTGTGGATGCGTTACAGGACTAAACAAAAAAAAGCGAAAGGTCTTCACCTCTCGCTTTCTATTCTCAATACTTAATTGAAAATTCTAGAACCATTCTTTCTTCTTGCCAAAAAAAACTGCGCAATAACAATCAGAGCCAACACAATAAGATTTGCGACAAAAATAACAACCAGCACTGTGGCATTGACTGACCAAGGAATGACCATACTACCTTGCTGCAATCGCCTGTTGCTTCAAACATCCAAGGAACCCATTGGTTTAATGGTGCCCAGTCCGGAAACGTGACGAACAGATCACAGGTGGCAAAAGGTGACGGGTTGAATTGATAGTCGACGTGCTTATTAGCTAACGCTAAACCCTGATAAGCGCTGTAGCCCCATGCGGCAAGTCCGGCCCAGCGGATTACTGGGTTTTGAGGCGCAATCAAACCGAGTAGGGCAGCAAAGCCAATTCCCATCATCGCCACACGTTCATAGATACACATGACACAAGGGTCTAGCTTCATGACATGTTGAAAAAAAACAGGGCACATGCTTCGAAGAAAATAATGAAAATGAGCAGTAACAGCCATGATAACCGGCTTTTGGAAAAGGTATTCAGAAATTGCATGGAATGATCTCACCTAAAGTTATATCAAACTCTTTGGTTTGGTATTAAAGCAAAGCCCTGACAAATCAGGGCTTTGAAGTTGTTATTTCTGACACTTATCTTTGCTAAAGATTCAATTAATGTCCAGTTGCCGGTGCAATTTGTGAGGCAGCCTCCGCAATATGGTGGCTTAGCCAGCCCATGTCATGGAACCAATCGGTCATTGGTACCAGCATAAATTCGATACCGGCCAGGCCGACTAGTGACAGTACAATGGTATACGGCAGTGCCATATAGACCATGCGGCCGTATGACAAACGAATCAACGGAGCCAGTGCCGAGGTCAATGCGAATAGGAACGCCGCCTGACCATTTGGTGTTGCCACTGATGGTAGGTTGGTACCGGTGTTGATCGCAACAGCCAGCATGTCGAACTGATCACGGGTAATGACACCGTTCACTAGTGCTGTTTTCACTTCGTTAATATACACCGTACCGACGAATACGTTATCCGACACCATTGATAGCAGGCCGTTGGCAATGTAGAACATTGTCATTTGAGCGCTGCTTCAAGGCTCAGTACCATCTGGATAATTGGGGCAAACAAGTGCTGATCGATAATAACCGCAACAATAGAGAAGAAAACGGCAAGCAGCGCGGTGAATGGCAATGCTTCTTCGAATGCTTTGCCTAGCGCATGCTCTTCCGTAATACCGGTAAAAGACGTCGCGAGGATAATTACGGTGAGGCCGATTAGGCCGACAGCTGCAAGGTGAAGAGCAAGGCCAAGAATTAGCCAAACCGCAATAATCACCTGAACGCCTAGCTTGGCGTAATCGATGTTGGTACGGCGTTTGCGTTCTTCCTCGTCAAAATCGACCAAAATCTTACGAACGTTTTCCGGTAGGCGAGTGCCGTAGCCACAAATCTGGAACTTCTCAACAAGTATACAAGTGAGTAGGCCACAGAAGAAAACCGGCAAAGTTACAGGGGCCATACGTAGAATGAATTCACCGAACATCCAACCTGCCTGATCGGCGATAATTAGGTTCTGAGGTTCACCCACCATGGTCATAACCCCACCTAGCGCAGTACCGATTCCGGCATGCATCAGTAGGCTGCGTAGAAATGAACGGTAGTTTTCAAGGTCATTACGACTTACTTCCCGAATATGCATATCGGTTGTGTGATCGTGAGAGGCGTGAGGTTCCTGGCCCGAAGCGACCTTGTGGTAGATGCTGTAGAAACCAATAGTCACACTGATCACCACTGCGATCACGGTCAGGGCATCAAGGAATGCTGACAGAAAGGCCGCCATAACAACAAATGACAGCGAGAGCAGCGTTTTTTTGACTGAATGCCTATCAGTATCTTGGTGAAGATAAACAGCAGCAGCTGTTTCATGAAGTAGATACCGGCAACCATGAAGATCAGCAATAACAATACTTCGATATTGGCAACCAGTTCATGCTTGACCTGCTCGGGGCTGGTCATTCCTATTGCAACGGCTTCGATGGCTAGCAAACCACCGGGTTGCAACGGGTAACATTTCAGAGCCATAGCCAGGGTAAAGATAAACTCAATTACCAGTAGCCAGCCTGCAACAAAAGGGTCGATTAGAAAAAAAGACGATTGGGTTGATGATAAGAAAGGCAATGATTGCCAATTTGTACCAGTCAGGAGCCTTGCCTAAAAAGTTTTTAATTAAGGCGTTCCCTAGCGAAATAGCCATGTTCTTGGGTCTCTCAAAATGCGCTAATTATTCGATGAGCTAGTTGCTACATACCTTTGTAGTCTGAGATCAGGATAACCATTGTTAGTCTGGTTAAGTGTTCTTATGAGACCCTCTAAGCTAAAAATCATATCCTTGATGGTTTTTAACTTAAAGTAGGCAGCAGCATCCATTCAGCTCCCAGTGTTCGATCGTGCTAACTGTAACGTTTGATCTAGATCAGTCAAGTAGAGAGATGAGAAGATGCTGAATTAATTGATAACTCATCTCTAAACTGGGGGTTTAGGGTGCTAGATTACCATGCTCTGAAATATTTGCTTACAATTCGCAGGAAACGTTGAGCATCGTCAAATTTCGAAGCGTAAAGTAAAACATGTCTTTTACATACCCAGCAAAGTTTCGCCCAATGCATAACTAGTGGTATGATGAGTTAATAATATATAAGCAAGAAGCAACTGGAAAAATAATCAGATGGTTATAAAGCTGATAGCCCAGCAACATTTGCTGAGAAATATATCATAGAGAGTATCTGGAATAATCACTTCCCACAGGCTCTATTCTTCCGGCAGAGCGGGAGCTATCCGAACTGATCGGTGTTACCCGAACGACTTTACGAGAGGTGCTACAACGCCTTGCTCGTGATGGCTGGCTGACTATCCAGCATGGTAAGCCGACACGCGTTAATAATTACATGGACACGTCAGGCTGAGTATTCTAGATACTTTGATCACTTTAGATGGACAAGATGTTCAAGGGGTGCTTGAAGATTTACTTTCTGCTCGCACGGATATTAGTAGTGTTTATATGCGATATGCCGTTAAAGGAAATCACGAAGAAGCCAGTCAATTGCTGGATAACGTGATTACTTCTTGCGAGACACTTCTAAAAGCCGATAGCTTTGTTGACTTCGTTGAATCAAGTGAAGAAAAAAAACGATTCTGATGCAGGAAGTGAAAAAGATCACGGATAAATACGGTAAAGATCAGCCTGAGCTTTGCGAAGCGGTTTGCCGTGCCCGTGCGTTTAACTACTACGATTACCGTATGTTCCAAGGGATGGCGGCAAAATCTGGCAATACATTATACGTTTTGACAATTAACGGTCTGCGCAAAATTTATACCCGTGTAGGCGGCTATTACTTTATGTCGAAGGAAGCCTGTGAGCTTGCACTTAGTTTCTACCGTGACATGAAGTCTTATTGTGACAATAATCAGCCTGAGCTGGTTGCTGATCGTATTAAAAAAAATATGGTCGTGAGAGTGGGGCGATTTGGTATAGCAATCGCATTGAGATTGCTCGCTACCTGTACGAAGAAGAGCAGTAAACGCCAGAGGCGCGAAGCGAGTCTGGTGAGTTGAATATAGAAAAAGGAGATGCTGGTGCATCTCCTTTTTTTTGTAGGATTGAAGCGTTAGATTTTATATCTCTGAATCGTATTGATTGCGGACAGGCAGGTGCCAAGGATCTGGTTCTGCCATCGGGTAGTTCTTCTTCTAGCGTGACATCAAAGCCCCATAATCGGTGCATATGCTTCAGTACTTCTGAATGGCTGTCGGCCAGTGGGATCCGGTTATGCGGAACATACCTCAGGGTTAGCGAGCGATCGCCTTTTAATGCGACATTCCATACTTGGATGTTTGGCTCATTGTTGCTGAGGTTGTACTGGGAAGAGAGCTTCTCGCGAATTGCCCGGTAACCTTCTTCATTATGAATTGCGCTGACTTCAACATAGTTGTAACGGTCATCGTCATCCACTGCGAAAAATTTAAACTCGCGCATCAACTTTGGTGATAGGTATTGGCTGATGAAACTCTCGTCTTTGAAGTTCTCCATGGCAAAGTGCAGGGTCTCCAACCAGTCCTTACCGGCAACATCCGGGAACCAGTATTTATCCTCCTCTGTTGGGTTTTCACAGATCCGGCGAATATCTTGAAACATAGCAAAACCCAGCGCATACGGGTTGATTCCGCTGTAGTACTGACTATTGTACTCCGGCTGAGCCACCACATTTGTGTGGCTGTGGAGGAACTCGATAATAAATCGATCGGTGACTAGGCCTTCGTCATACAGGTGATTGAGGATCGTGTAGTGCCAAAATGTCGCCCAGCCTTCGTTCATGACCTGTGTCTGTTTCTGCGGATAGAAGTATTGGCTGACTTTTCGCACGATGCGTACTATTTCACGCTGCCATGGCTCTAACAGTGGTGCGTGTTTCTCGATGAAGTACAGAATGTTCTCTTGTGGCTCATGTGGGAAACGAGCTTCTTCCGTTTTGAGCTCTTTCTCTTCCAGGATAGGAATCGTGCGCCAGAGTGAGTTCACCTGAGTTTGCAGGTAATCTTCACGTGCCTTTTGCCGGGCTTTTTCCTCGATGAGTGAAATTTTTTTTGTGGCCGCTTATACCGATCCACACCATAGTTCATCAGCGCATGGCAGGAATCGAGCAGCCTTTCGACCTCATCAACACCGTACTTCTCTTCACAGTCGGTAATATATTTACGGGCAAAGAGTAAGTAATCGATGATGGAACTGGCATCTGTCCAGGTTTTAAACAGGTAGTTGCCCTTGAAAAACGAGTTGTGGCCATAACATGCATGAGCCATCACCAATGCCTGCATGGTGATGGTGTTTTCTTCCATCAGGTAAGAGATACAGGGATCGGAGTTAATCACAATCTCGTAAGCTAGCCCCATTTGACCATGCTTGTAGCCACGCTCTGTTTCGATAAAGCGCTTCCCGAAAGACCAATGATGGTAATTGATGGGCATCCCGATACTGGAATAGGCATCCATCATCTGTTCGGCAGTGATGATCTCGATCTGGTTTGGATAGGCGTCAAGCCGATAATGATCGGCGACGCGCTTAATTTCTTTGTGATACTGCTCAAGCAGGTCAAACGTCCAGTCCGGACCATCACTGAGTGTCTTTGACTTAGTGGTTGTTACCATAACACACTCCCCTATAGCGCTTGCCGACATCTAGTTTACTTGCTTTTTGAATAGCTCCCGGAATACCGGAAGATGTCTTCCACACTCCTTATGTTTTGCATCGCAAAGTTGCTGTGGCTTGTCTGTAGTGCCTCATACTCCCGCCACAGTGTCTGATGTGCTCGGCGAGTGATCTCAATGTATGAGTAATAGCGGCTGACTGGCAGAATATGCTTATCCAGCAGTTCGCGGCAGCCGGGTGAGTCATCCGCCCAGTTATCACCGTCCGACGCTTGCGCCGCGTATATATTCCATTCTGCCGGTGAGTAACGCTTTTTGATTATGTCATCCATCATCCGCAGTGCACTGGACACAATGGTGCCCCCAGTTTCCTGTGAGTAGAAAAACTCATGTTCATCGACTTCTTTGGCCTGAGTGTGGTGGCGAATAAAAACCACATCGACATTCTTATAGGTTCGATTCAGGAACAGATACAGTAAGATATAGAAGCGCTTCGCCATATCTTTGGTGGCCTGATCCATTGAGCCGGATACATCCATCAAGCAGAACATAACAGCCTGGCTGGTTGGTAGTGGTCTGCGTTCGTAATTCTTATAGCGTAAATCAAACGTATCAATAAAAGGCACGCTGCTGATTCTTTCTCGCAGGGCCTGAATTTCCTGCTTCACTCTTTTTTTTCTTCGAGAGGCTGGGCTGGCTCGGTGTTCATCAAGTAGTCTAATACTTGTTCCAGCTCTCTTAGTTGGCGTCGCTTGGCTGCTGTCATCGCTGTCCGGCGTGCCAATGAGTTTTGAAGTGACTTCACGATGGCAATGTTGGCCGGTACTCCGGAAGATTTATACCCGGAGCGGAATGTCTTCCATTCCACAATTTTGTTGAGCTGATTCTTTTCTAGGTTTGGCAGTTCCAGATCTTCAAAAAGCAGATCAAGGTATTCGTCTTTGGATATTTGGAAAACAAATTCATCCTGGCCTTCACCATCAGGACTGGCCTGTCCTTCTCCGGCACCGCCTTGTCCCGCCCCTCCTTGGGGGCGTTCAATGCGGTCTCCGGGGCTGAACTGGTCGTTACCCGGGTGGACAACTTCACGTTGCCCACCACGGCCTTGGTGAAAGCTCGGCTCGCGGATATCACGGGAAGGAATAGTAATATCCTCCCCGCTTTCGACATCGGTAATCGAGCGTTTGTTAACCGCATCAGCAATTGATTCCTTGATTTGCTGTTTATGGCGGCGCAGAAAACGCTGACGGTTTACCGTGCTTTTGTTCTTACCGTTGAGCCTTCGGTCTATAAAATTCCCCATAAGCTCTCCCCTTATTCATCCCATAATTCCATGGCAGGCTACGAAGACTTACGTACGCGCAGATACCATTCGGATAGCAGACGTACTTGCTTGCGGGTGTAGCCCTTCTCCATCATACGAGCCACGAAGTCATCATGCTTCTTCTGCTCATCGGTGGATGTCTTGGCATTAAACGAGATGACAGGAAGCAACTCTTCCGTATTCGAGAACATTTTCTTCTCGATAACGGTGCGCAGTTTTTCGTAGCTGGTCCAGTTCGGATTTTTCCCTGCATTACTCGCACGGGCACGCAATACGAAGTTCACTATCTCATTACGGAAGTCTTTTGGATTACTGATACCGGCAGGCTTCTCAATTTTTTTTCAAGCTCATTGTTCAGCGCAGAGCGGTCGAACAACTGACCGGTTTCTGGATCGCGGTATTCTTGATCCTGAATCCAGAAATCGGCATAGCTGACATAGCGGTCAAAGATATTCTGGCCGTATTCGGAATAAGACTCGAGATAAGCAGTCTGAATTTCCTTGCCGATGAACTCAACATACTTCGGTGTCAGGTAGCCCTTGAGGTGTTCAAGGTATTTCTCAGCCAGCTCCTGCGGGAACTGCTCACGTTCGATTTGCTGCTCCAGTACATAGAACAGATGAACGGGGTTAGCAGCCACTTCGGAGTGATCAAAGTTAAATACTCGCGATAGGATCTTGAAGGCAAATCGGGTAGACAGGCCAGCCATCCCTTCGTCGACACCGGCGTAGTCACGGTACTCCTGGTAAGACTTAGCTTTCGGATCTGTGTCCTTCAGGGTTTCACCGTCATAGACGCGCATCTTAGAGTATTGACTTGAGTTTTCTGGTTCTTTCAGACGGGATAGCACGGTAAAGCGCGCCAGGATCTCCAGCGTACTTGGCGAGCAAGGTGCTGAGGATAGCTCACTGTTCTGCAGTAGTTTCTCGTAGATCTTCATCTCTTCCGAGACGCGAAGGCAATAAGGCACCTTGACAATATAGACCCGATCAAGAAACGCTTCGTTGTTCTTGTTGTTACGGAATGTCTGCCATTCTGATTCGTTGGAGTGGGCTAGAATGATACCGTCAAACGGCAGTGCCGAAAGCCTTCAGTACCGTTGTAGTTACCTTCCTGTGTCGCTGTCAGTAACGGGTGCAGCACTTTTAACGGTGCCTTAAACATCTCGACGAATTCCATTAAACCTTGGTTGGCTTTACACAATGCGCCTGAGTAGCTGTAAGCATCCGGGTCGTCTTGGGCAAAATGCTCTAGCTGACGGATGTCTACTTTACCTACCAGTGACGAGATATCTTGGTTGTTTTCATCACCAGGCTCAGTTTTAGCGATACCGACCTGATCGAGGATCGATGGGCGTACTTTGACCACTTTGAATTTAGTGATATCGCCACCAAATTCATGCAGGCGTTTGGCTGCCCATGGTGACATGATATTGTTCAGATAGCGCTCTGGGATGCCGAATTCTTTATTGAGGATATCTCCATCTTCATTTTTATCGAACAGGCAGAAAGGGTGGTCATTAACCGGGCTGCGCTCGCCATTGGCAGTCAGCACATAGACAGGCACTTTCTGCATCAAGCTTTTGAGTTTTTCAGCGAGTGATGATTTACCGCCGCCGACCGGACCCAATAGGTAAAGGATTTGCTTACGCTCTTCCAAGCCTTGTGCGGCATGCTTGAGGTAAGAGACGATTTGCTCGATGGCATCTTCCATGCCGTAGAAGTCTTCAAATGTTTTGTAGCGTGAAATGACACGGTTGGAGAAAAGGCGGCTCAAACGTGGGTCTTGAGCTGTATCTATCATTTCTGGTTCGCCGATTGCCATTAGTAAGCGTTCTGCTGCATTGACGTATGAGCTACGGTCATTACGACAGATTTCAAGGAATTCTTGCAATGAAAGCTCTTCATCCTTGGCTTCTTCATAGCGTTGACGATAGTGGTCAAAAATACTCATGGTATGCCCCCTGAATCGTTCTTCAATCAATTAGAAAGGACGAAAACAAATAACTTTCACATCCCTCATATCTTAAGACTAGACCTAACTGATCAAATTGCTTCACTGAGTTGTTGGTTTATAAACTAAATTTCCCTTTTGTTCTTGCCTAACGAACTGAATGTTTTTTTTGAACATAATCTTACTATCCTCCTATAAATTGGGATTCGCAAGAGGATTTGTTTAAAAAAAATGTCGCTGGTTTTGTTGCGAAAGTGTGATCTGTGTTGTGGCGAGAAAGATAAGTCGCAAATCAGGAATATTGTTTCATTGTTGGCCTTATTAGCTAAATGTAAAGCATTTCAGTGTGCAAAAATATCCGGAAAACAATTTTATTCAGCTCAAAATGGCTTTCTGTGTAAGTTGAGTTTTATGATGTGTTTTTTTTCGTCTTGCAGAGAGAATTTTGAAGTCAGGGGAGAAATAGAAAATTGTCATACACTGTCAAATAATTGCGATAGTGGCTTTTTTTTGAGAGCGAAATCAAAACCCCTGACTTAAGCTAGAAAAGTAAAAGTAGGAAGGGGGAGCCAAATTGATGGGTATTTCACGTGTTGATACAGTCTCGATCCCAGTTTCTGATCAGAGCTTGGCATTGCTTTTTTTTATCGTGATGCATTGGGGTTTGAGTTGATTCGTGATCATCACGCCGATAACCAAAAGCGTTGGATTCAATTGGCACCGAAGGGGGCCGAGACAACAATTAGCCTAGTGATACCGTTTGGAGGTATGGAAGCTGGCTCTGTCCAGGGGTTGGTTGTGCAAACTGATGATATTCATAGTACGCACAGTGAATTGAGCGATAGGGGAGTACCTCTATCAGAAATCGTGACTATTATCGGTGGACGATTTGCTACGTTTGCAGATCCTGATGGCAATGGCTGGGTATTGATAGAAGCTAACTCGCATATGCTGGCCTAGGAGGAGACTCCGAGCGAGATAGATATAGGGGGAATAGACGCTCTATGTAGTCTTGCACAGTGCGCTGTTATTACAATGCCGCCAGAGTTGGCGGCATTGGTAATTGCAATTGATGTTATTTTTTTTCACTGAAATCTGCGTACTAAGCGTATGAGACTCGCCAGGTAACAATTCAATCGCCTGCTCGTGGATGGCGGATTCGACACACACCATTGTCTCGAAGCTATTATCAGCCATATCTGCCATGTTCATTGATAGCTCCTGCCAAGGATTCCAAATCACTGCAGCGTCATGACCTTGGTTGGTAACCAGGACTTTTCGCTGGTGTGGTTTATCATGAATGACAACCGGATTGGCTGGTGAAGTGTAGACACGATCTGTTTCCGTGATGAAAGTGAGTGTATCTCCACCTGTGAACACTTGGTTGCCCTGGGTGCTATCCAAGTATGTTTCTCCCATACCTGTGATTTCTAAATCGTTAATGGTGGCGATATTGAAATAAGTATGAAGCGCACCGCTGAAAGACCAAGCATGATCATCAGTGTTGGTTGAAATGAGGTTAACTTTCAGTTCACAGCCAATCTCAAAGGTGATTTGGTTATGGAACCTGTGCGGCCAGATTGCACGAGTTGCATCTGTATCTTCCAGTGTCAGGGAAACAATTACACCTTTTTCGTTTTCACGATGCTGGTGCAGAGTCCATTCGCTAGTGCGCGCAAAGCCATGAGAGGGAGTGGCTGCTTTGCCGAACCAAGGCCAGCAGACGGGTATTCCCCCCGAATTGCTTTTGTCGTATCGAATTCAGCCTTTTCGCTGAGCCAGATTATGTCATCTGAGCCTGCTGGCTTGAACCAAATGAGGTGGCCGCCGTGCAGAGAAATACCGGCTTCTGCCAACTCGTGAATAACACGGACAACTTTGATGCCTTGGTAGTCACAGACAGTGACGGCATCAGAGAGAACAGAAATTGTCGAAAGGTTACGTAAATCCATCAGATCTTCATTCCTTACAGTATTTAATCAGGTCAATGCTTATTTGATTGGTTCTTCGACAAGATGAAAGGAAGCACCAATAAAATAAGAACTTATTTTTATTTAAAAAAAATATCAGTAAAAATTAAAATATATTTGTTAAATTTGTAGGTGTATTTTTGACTTTACTCCATATGTTGAGTGCTTGGGTAGTCGCTTCATATCGCTGAAAGCTGATTCTTTTTATCATGGTAGCGAAACATAAAGAGCGGGGGAGCGCTTGTCCACAATGAACACATACAAAAAAAAGGCGGCTATAAAGCCGCCTTTTTTTTCATTCTAGCTAAAAGCTTACATTACTTAGAAATGTGAGCAATTAGGTCAAGAACTTTGTTTGAGTAACCGATTTCGTTATCGTACCAAGATACAACTTTAACGAATTTGTCAGTTAGAGCAACACCAGCTTTAGCATCGAATACTGAAGTTTGAACTTCACCGATGAAATCTTGAGAAACAACAGCGTCTTCAGTGTAACCAAGTACACCCTTAAGCTCGCCTTCTGATGCTTCTTTCATAGCAGCACAGATTGCTTCGTAAGATGCAGCAGTTTTTAGGTTAACTGTAAGGTCAACAACAGAAACGTTTGCAGTTGGTACGCGGAAAGCCATACCAGTTAGAAGGCCGTTTAGTTCAGGAAGAACAACGCCTACAGCTTTAGCAGCACCAGTTGAAGATGGGATGATGTTCTGAGAAGCACCACGACCACCACGCCAGTCTTTAGCAGAAGGACCATCAACAGTCTTCTGAGTAGCTGTAGTTGCGTGAACTGTAGTCATAAGACAGATTCGATACCGAACTTGTCGTTAAGAACTTTAGCAACAGGTGCTAGGCAGTTAGTAGTACAAGAAGCGTTAGAAACGATATCCTGACCTGTGTAAGTGTCTTGGTTAACACCCATAACGATCATTGGAGTAGCGTCTTTAGAAGGACCTGTTAGAACAACTTTCTTCGCGCCAGCAGTGATGTGCTTACGTGCAGTCTCGTCTGTTAGGAAAAGGCCAGTTGCTTCAGCAACAACGTCAACGTTGATTGCATCCCACTTAAGATCTTCTGGGTTACGCTCAGCAGTTACGCGAACAGTTTTACCGTTAACGATTAGGTTACCGCCTTCAACTTCAACAGTACCGTTGAAACGGCCGTGAGTTGAATCGTACTTAAGCATGTATGCCATGTACTCAACGTCGATAAGGTCGTTGATACCAACAACTTCGATGTCGTTGCGCTCTTGCGCTGCGCGGAAAACAAAACGTCCAATACGGCCAAAACCGTTAATACCTACTTTGATAGTCATTGCAGTTGCTCCACAACTTAATTTCTAATGAAAGATAACTGGTAGTAAAATTACAGAATCTTTAGTGACCCTGCAAGCCAAAAACGAACTTAAATTGCGTGAGGTCAAAAAAAAGTTCGGATTTTTTTTACATTCCTACTACAACGATGCAATTTCATACAAGATTTGTATGAATATCCACCATAGCTGTTGTTAACTTTTAATATCCACACTCAGTTCAACTAAAATATGCTTAAATGAACGTGTACATGTAAAATCCTTTCGAGCAGGAAGTATGTGCCACAGTCCGGATAATTGGCAACAAAATTGTTTGGCTCGGTGATGGAATTATATAGATAGGATAGGTAATGTCAGATAAATCAGATGCTTATTGGCGTGATAGTTTAACGTCGGAGCAATATCATATTTGCCGTGAACGAGGAACAGAGGCTCCTTTTTCAGGAACGTTGCTTCATAACCGTGAAACGGGTGTGTATCACTGTACTTGCTGTAATAAGCCATTGTTTCAATCAGAGAACAAATATGATTCTGGCTGTGGTTGGCCTAGCTTTGATGCACCGATTTGTGCGGAGTCGATTCGTTACCTGGAAGATAGTAGCCACGGGATGCAGCGTATTGAGATCCGCTGTGCGGGTTGTGACAGTCATCTCGGCCATGTCTTTCCTGACGGCCCGAAAACAACAGGTGAGCGTTACTGCGTAAATTCTGTTTCGTTGGCTTTCCAATCCGAGCCCGACATGCCAGTTGATAAATAATTTCCCCAAATCTATCTACTCGAACCGATTATAAGTATCGTCGAAGAAGGCTGATCGGCCTTCATTCTTGTTGACCTTTGTTCTAATTGACCATTCGCGCGCTGAAGTTTCCTTTCTCAAGTGATTTCGATATTTTCTTGGCCTTCATATCAATCTGCTGTCGCTGTTCTTCAGGCATAGGGTAAAAACTGATGAGTTTCTCCTGGCTCACAACCGAAGCCCCGAGTTCTGTCCCTACTCTTGACCAAAGATAGGCATTGGCGATTGATTTAGTCTGATGAGACAAGGTCGCTAGTGATTGAATGATTTCTGGTTTTATATTCTGTCCGCGCTCATACAGTTCCAACGCATGCTTGAGCAGTTGAATCGTTTTCTCTTTATCTTTGTCGGTGTAATAGGTTGCCAATGCAAGTTGCAGATCGGGTGTTTCAAGGGCCGAGCTGCCTTCTAGCCGTAGAAACTGACGTAATGCCCCTTTATCTCCCTGGCTCCAGCGGTAATAGATGATCTCAGGGTCATCAGACTGCGCGAGTTCCTCGGAGAGTCTTCGGATCGATTCGTAGCTTTTGATCAGGGCCGAAGTACGTAGGGTTTTTCGCTCTTTCAGCTCTGTTGGTTCAATTCGAGCGGCGTACTCAAGGCATTTTTTTGATAATCGTAGGTAAATTTGAGCTCTTTGAATTTCTCTTCGGAAACTGGGTTTTTTTTAGCACATCATAGCGTTGCCAGATCAGGTTCGTACGCTGGAGGCGACATTGACCATCATTAAGATTGGTATTTGCGCAAATCTCAGGGTAGTTCTTACACAGGCTGTCTGTTGAGCGGTGGCGTTCAAAGCAACCACTGAGCAGCGTGAGGCTTGCTGCTGCCAATGATATTTTTATCAATGTTGTTGATCTACGGGCAATGCTCATACTGGGTAATAGATTACTTTGAGTGTTGATTAGATATTAGCGACTGATGTAACGTTATCTTAACTGATGTACATCGAAAAAAAAGCCAAACGCTTAGTATTTTTTTTCGCAGTGTGATCCGTGAAGCAAAAAAAAGCGACTGATAGTTGGCGGTTTCGGTTGAAATTGGTATTACTGCCAGCTCTATGCTCGCATAGAGCTTGTTAGAATCAAACCGATGGCGATTTGCCCATTGGATAGGAAGCCTGCATATGGATCTACAACAACTATTAAGTGCAATGACCCCGGAAGTTTACCAGCGTATCACCACGGCAGTAGAGATAGGTAAGTGGCCTGATGGCACGCCGCTTACTCAGGAGCAACGAGATTCGGCCATGCAGGCCGTAATGATTTATCAGTCTCGCCATAATACCGATGCCGAGCATATGTCGGTAGAAGCAGGCGGGGAAATCAAGTTTAAATCGAAAGCTGAGCTAAAGCGTGATTTCGGAGTTGAAGATCCCGAGCATGACGATATTGCTCGCTTTGATCATAACCAAATCTGAGCCTTGTTTTTAGGCTCATCGACCACCTATGTCTAGCAAGTTAACCGACGTGGTTATCAAAGATCATGGGCTCGCAGTAAAAACTACTGAGTTCATGATCTTCTTCGCTTATTAAGTTGGCAATCCATGGCTCCTGCTCAATATTCGTGAGGTAGGCTTGCAGTTTTGGGTAGTGCGTCAGCCTTAGCCCGGCCATCCAACCGCTGCGGAACACACTCCATAAACTAATTTCAGCCATCGAAAAGTGTTCGGCCACATAACCTTGTTCTGGTAGCTGTTCTTCGACGTAACTCAAAACCTGGGGAAGATGGTGTTCAAGGCATTGTTTTATAGCCAGTTGGTCCACCTCTTTTTCAAGCATTTTTCCGCGCATGATCTTCTGGTAAAAAAAAGAACGCCTCCAATGAGCGACGTTAGCCGGGTATCGGCATATTCTTCCAGCCAGCGAACCTGAGCTCGGGAGGCGGCTGAGCCTGGATATAGGGGAGGAATGGGAAATATATCATCGAGATAGTGGGCGATGACTGTTGAATCCATGATATTGCTTCCTTCATGCTCCAGCACTGGAACCTTGCCCATTGGGTGACGCTTCTGGGCCAGTTCTTTTTTCTAAATACGGGTTGAGAGGCTGTAGATCATAAGCAATCCCTTTGTAAGAGAGCGCGAGCATGATTTTTCTGACGAACGGAGAAATAGAGGCACCGTGTAAAACCATAGTGTTGTCTCGGGCTAATGGATCGGCTATGCGCAGGCGGAGCCGATGAACAGGACTAATTGGTATAAAGTGTAGCCGAGATAAGGGAATAGGAAATGGGGGAGTTTACTTTGATAAAAAAAAGCGAGAACCGTTGTCGATTCTCGCTTTACTGTTTATTTGTCACTATTGATTATCAGTGAGTCAGCTCACCGCGCAAATCTTGCTGCATCATACTGCGAACCGCCTCAATCGGAAGGTTTTGGCTTAGTAGGTAGTGTAGTTTGGCAAGGGTTGCCTCAGGAGTCATATCATAACCACTGAGTACGCCAGCTTCAGCCAGTGCACAGCCCGTTGCGTATCCACCCATGTTTACTTTGCCTGACAGGCACTGCGTCAGGTTCATCACGATCACTCCGCGTTCTGTCGCTTCTTTCAGTTGAGCCAGAAGGTCAGGGTTTTGCGGCGCGTTACCCACCCCGAACGTTAGCAGGATCATAGCGTTGACCGGCTGACGTAAGGTGTTGCGGATGACTTCCGGTGAGATGCCCGGGTACATAGTGATCACACCAATTGGCTGTGGTGTGATCGCATTAACCTTAAACTTACCTTCAGGTTGTTTGCTCAGTTCAACATTGTTTAGCTGAATGTTGATGCCTGCTTCAAGCAGGGGCGGAAGATTTGGCGAAATAAATGCGCCAAAACCGTCAGCATGGGCCTTGGTACTGCGGTTGCCACGGATCAATTTGTTGTTGAAGAAAACTGTCACTTCATTGATCGGATAGTTTGCCGCGATGTGAAGTGAATTCAGCAAGTTGCTCTGGCCATCGGAACGCAGTTCGGCCAATGGGATCTGCGAGCCGGTGACAATCACAGGCTTGTCTAGGTTTTCAAACATAAACGACAATGCAGAAGCGGTATAAGCCATGGTGTCCGTACCATGTAGAATGACAAAACCGTCATACTTGTCGTAGTTTGCTTTAATATCATCCGCAATGCGCTGCCAATCCGCTGGCGTCATATCCGACGAGTCGATAAGAGGCTCGTACTCGTGGATCGTAAACCTCGGCATTTCAGGACGATGGAATTCGGGCATGCTTTCCAGCTGCTTTTGCATAAAGCCTGCAACAGGGACATAGCCATGGTCTGACTTCTGCATACCAATGGTGCCGCCGGTGTAAGCAATGTAAATGTGTTTTCTTTCCATAATCGGGTACAGACATATCGGTTTGGTGGGCGCATTATACGGCTAACGCTCAGTAAAAAAAAGCCCGGCATGTGCCGGGCTGATCTCAATTTTCAATATTGCTGCAGTTTAGGCAGAAGGCATAGTGGCCTTTTGGGTCGTTAAAGTTACTGAGCGTCGTGAAGTCTGTTACAACTTGTTGCGTAACAGGCCTTAGGGCGGCGGGGACTTGGCCAAATGCTATTGAGGCGAGTTTTGTACTGGCCTCTGAGGCAAATTCCTGCAGCAGTAATTCTGCCGGGCTCAATGGCTCTTCCATCCAGCGAAGCTCGTAGCTGTCTAGTTTCGCCAGCTCAACAGCCGCTGCGATAGCGTCATCAAAATCACCCAACTGATCGATTAAGCCTAATTGCAGGGCGTCCTGGCCTGTCCATACGCGTCCCTGGCAATCTTGTCAGCCTGTGCGAGTGACATATCACGGTATTGGCTAACAAGGCCAATAAAGCGCTGATAGCCATGTTCGACGCCAAGTTGGAAGACTTCGGCAACGCCCTCTGGCAGCTCGCGGGTTACACCGACACCAGAGAAAGGTGTTGTGCCGACACCATCGCTATATACTCCCATGTTCTCCAGGCCTTTTTCAAAGGTGGTCAGGATGGCAAAGATACCGATAGAACCGGTGATGGTCGTTGGCTGGGCCAAGATTTTATCGGCACTGGATGAAATCCAGTAGCCACCTGAAGCGGCCAGGCTGGACATTGATACGACAACCGGTTTGCCGGCCAGTTTCAAGGCATCGACTTCGCTGCGGATCACTTCAGAAGCAAAGGCGCTGCCTCCCGGGCTATCGACGCGTAGAATCACCGCTTTCACTTCGTCGTTTAGACGTGCTTCGCGCAGCAGTGCCGCAGTCGAATCTCCGCCAACCGTTCCCTGACGCTGGTTGCCGTCAACAATTGCACCGCTGGCAACAACAACGGCAATTTGGTTCGGGCTAGGTAAATCGGTATTGAACAGTGTTGGCTGGTAATCATAGTAGCTGATTTGGTTAAAGCTGTTTTCACCGTCGCTGCCGAACTGTTCAATCAGTTTCTGGTTTAGCAACGGACGGTTGATGAGCTCGTCAACCAGCCCCATTTCGAGGCTCAGCTTGGCAAAGTCACCATTAACGGCCTTGAGTTGTTCGACAAAGCTGTCAAGTTCGGGGGTCAGTGCGGTAGCATCGATTTGGCGGTTCTTGGCGACATCCGTCGTGTAGGCTCCCCACAGCTGGTTTAACCATACTGTATTGGCCTCACGCGCTTCGGCTGACATACCGTTTCGGGTATACGGTTCGACAAAAGACTTATAGGTGCCGACACGGAATACATGCGTATTAACATCAAGCTTTTCCAGCAGGCTCTTGTAATACAGGGAATAGCTACCATAGCCAGTGAGCAATACACCACCATCGGCTGACATGAATACTTTGTCAGCATAGCTAGATAGGTAGTACTGGCTCTGCTTGTAGTTATCACCCACAGCGTAGACGGGTTTACCTGCTTGCTTGAATTCTTCTAATGCCTTGGCGATGTAGCGCATCTTGGTCAAACTGGTTTCCGACATGCCCTTAAGGTTAAGTACCAGGCCGGTGATTCGGTTGTCCGTCGAAGCGGCTCGGATAGTGTCAACGATATCGAATAACACATTTTCCTGTACCGGCGGCTGGCCTAGCGCATTGCTTGCCAGTTGGTCGATAGGATTGACGTAGGTGCGCTGTTCGACGATTGGGCCGGATAAATCAAGTACCAGTGCGGCTTCATTGGGCAGTGCCGGTTGGTCTCCGCTTTGGTTAAAAGCGAAGAAAAGCAGGCCGATAACGAATAAAAAAAAACAAATTGAGTATCAGCTGCCGGGTGAAACTGATCAGTTTCCAGATAGCTCGGAATAGTTTTCCTATTCCTTTGAATACCACTTTCATGAACGTTCCTGATGATGCGATCGATATTGTTTCTATCCTAACTTAGTAAACAAGGAATTACAGTAAGAATCCTTGTTTACAATGTATCCTTTCCCTTAAGTATTGCGTGGTTCAACGGTCGTCGGAAGAGAATTTAAGGCTGGATTATATGACAATCATGTCTCACGCAATGTGGTAAATGTTGTAATAATGTAAACAAGTGTTTGATAAAAGTTTGAGTCGTTAATATACTGGTCAGACCATAACAACAAAAGAATGGAAGCCATGGACGATAAATCTTACCCTCATTTGTTAGCGCCCCTAGATCTTGGTTTCACTCAGTTACGGAACCGTGTGTTAATGGGATCTATGCACACTGGCCTTGAAGAGTCGCGAGACGGCTTTAAGAAACTTTCTGCTTTCTACGCTGCCCGAGCCCGAGGTGGGGTTGGCTTGATTGTGACTGGCGGTTTCTCGCCTAACTTCCGTGGCCGGCTTCATCACTCAGTGCCGAGTTCAGTTCAGCCCGTGCTGCCCGTGCCCATCGGACAATCACTGATGCAGTGCATGGGGAGGGCGGCAAGATTGCGTTGCAGTTACTGCATGCCGGCCGCTATGCAATGCATCCGTTTGCGGTGAGCGCATCGGCAATTAAAGCGCCGATCTCAAAGTTTACCCCGAGCAAGATGAGCACGCGCCAGATCAATAAAACGATAGAGGCTTTTGCGCGTAGTTCTGAGCTGGCGCGCGAGGCGGGCTACGATGGGGTCGAGCTGATGGGCTCGGAAGGATACCTGATCAACCAGTTTATCTGTAAGCGCTCCAACCATCGTTACGATGAATGGGGCGGTAGCTATGAGAACCGAATCCGTTTCCCTATCGAGCTGGTTAAAGCGGTACGTAAACGTGTCGGACGAGACTTTATTATCATCTTCCGTCTCTCAATGCTGGATCTGGTCGAGCAGGGCAGTACCCATGAAGAAGTTGTCCAGCTGGCAAAAGAGCTGGAAGCAGTTGGTGTGACGATCTTAAATACCGGTATCGGCTGGCATGAAGCCCGGGTGCCGACCATTGCGACGCAGGTCCCGCGTGCTGCATTTACCTGGGTGACCGAGAAGCTTAAAAATGAAGTAAATATTCCCCTTGTAACCTGTAACCGGATAAATACACCTCAGGTGGCTGAAGATATTCTGTCATCACAGCAAGCGGATATGGTGTCGATGGCACGGCCGTTCCTTGCCGACCCCGATTTTGTTGTGAAGGCAGAGCAAGACCGTGCTGACGATATCAATACTTGTATTGGTTGTAATCAGGCATGTCTGGATCATGTGTTTGTCGGTAAGCGGGCAAGTTGTCTTGTGAACCCGCAAGCTTGTTACGAAACAGAACTGGTACTGACACCGACGGCAACCAAGCGGCGCGTGGCTATTATCGGTGCAGGTCCTGCCGGAATGGCAAGTGCCGTTGCGGCTGCAGAGCGCGGCTTCGATGTCGATTTGTTCGAGAAAAATGATTATGTCGGTGGTCAGTTTAACCTGGCCATGCAAATTCCCGGCAAGGAAGAGTTCAAGGAAACGATTCGTTACTTTTCCCGTCGTCTGGAGCAAACAGGCGTCAACGTTAAGCTCAGCCATTCCGTTGATGCGGATGAGCTTAAAGGGTATGACGAAGTGATTGTGGCCACGGGCGTTCAGCCGCGACATCCGAGTATTACCGGTGTCGGCCATGAAAAAGTGATCGACTATCAGACTTTGATCCGGGATAAAGTGCAGCTTGGCCAGAAGGTGGCGGTGCTTGGTGCTGGCGGTATTGGCGTTGATGTTTCGACAATGCTGACAGAGCCTGAAAATCAGGATCTAGACAGCTGGCTTCAGGACTGGGGGGTTGATAAGGCGATTGAGCACGCTGGAGGCCTGTATCCGCACGAGCAGTATGTCAGCCAGCGTCAGGTATGGTTAATGCAGCGTAAGCCGGGCAAAGTTGGCAAAGGGCCGGGACGTACCACGGGGTGGATCCATCGCAAAGTATTGGAAAAACGCGGTGTGGAACTGCTTAGCGGCGTGAGCTATGACAAGATTGATGATCAGGGGCTGCATATTATTGTTGAAGGTCAGCCTCGTCTGCTGGATGTCGATAATATCGTGCTATGTACCGGCCAGACGTCGGTGGAAGTACTTTCTGACAAGCTACGTGCTATGAATGTCAACGTACATGTGATTGGTGGTGCCGATGTTGCCGGTGAAGTCGATGCCAAGCGGGTGATCCGCCAAGGGATTGAATTGGTGTCGAAGCTGTAAGAGGCGTTGTTAGAGAAGAGTTTGGGGGATGCGGACTTGGCTGCGAGCCCCTCCCAGCCTCCCC